>JAEEGK010003244.1_pt1 | contig 40611 bp, 24 predicted proteins | sample 8958771 | NCBI WGS metagenome assembly JAEEGK01 (sample SAMN16246547, study PRJNA631951) | gut metagenome | biome: gut microbiome; feature: rumen; material: SC-attached | host: Bos | place: Iran: Karaj | collected 2018-10
TGCATCAGTTGTTAATGATGGAGATTTGTATGTTGTCATTTTTTTTGTTTTTTAATATATTTTTTTTAGCTTTTTTTTAATTTTAATTTTATTTTTGTTTTTTAATTTTTTATTTTTATTTTATATTTTTAAAAAAGATATACAAATTTTATATTTATTTTTGTTTGTTATTTTTAAACAACTTAATTTATAATTAATATTAGGATTATTATCAACTGTTTTTATATTTTTAAAATAAGGACTTAATTTTTTATTATAAAATGATATAATCTTCTTTAGAAATTATTTGATTATATTTTTAAAACTTTTATTGTTAGGAAAATAAATATGAATGTTTTTAATATAAAAAAATATAATTATAAATTTAAAAACTTAATTTGAAAAAAATCGTGGTTAAATTTGATTTTAAAGGAAATGAAAATTTTTTAATTGCTATTTATTTAAAACATCAAAAATTTTTTCTTTCAGTTCTTGAAGAAATAAATTTTAATAAATATTTTATTAATAAATCCCATAAAAATTTATTTATTTAATATATAAATAATTAACAATAATTTAAAATTTAATCTTTGTAGAAGAAATGATTAATTCATTATTTAAACAGGTTTAACCTGTTGTGGGAAACTACCTTATTCCGGGCTAGAATCCCATTTTTACAAAATAAGCAAAAAATTATATATTTAAATTATAATTTCTTGATTTTAAAATATATGAATATAATAGAACAACATTTTATTTTTATTAAAATTTTTATTCAAATATTTTTAAATTATTGTTTTAATATGACTTTAAATAAATTTAAATTAATTTAAAAAAAAAATTAAAATAATAAATAAATATTCTTTTTTTATGAAATAAGATTTGAATATTCATTATCAAAATCTACTTTGTTGATTGTATTTTTTAAATTATCAATTAAATAATAACTATATCTAAAAGATTCATCATTATCTACAGTAGTTAAATTCATATCAATATTATTATTATTATTTCTTGTTGGATTATAAGTCAAAAAACTTTGATTAGTATTTTGAATTTTAGGACTCATTATTCTATTTTTATTTATATCAGAAATAATATTATTTGCACTTAATACTGATTGTAATATATTATTTGTATTATTTATATTTTCTTTTGGTAACTTATTTAATGTATTATAATTTTTAAATCTTGATAAAGTATCTTGATAAATATTTTGTCTGTTTTTTAAAATTGAATTTTCATTTTTTAAAAGATTAATTTGTTTGTTCATTTTTTCTTTTAGTACTTCACTTTCTTTTTTATGATTCTGTAAATTTTTATTTATTATTTCTATTTCAATTTGTTTTCTTTCTAAATCTAAAATAGTATTATTATATGATGATTCAAATTTTTGACATAATTGATTTAAATTATTTAATTTTTCTTTTAATTCAATTTCATTATTTGATAAATTTATATTATTTTGTTCTAAACTATATAATTTTATTTTTAATTCTTCATTTTTTTTTTCTAATTCATTTAATTTTTTATTTTTTTCAAATATTTCTTTTTCCAAATTATCAGTTTCATTTTTTACTGTTTCAAATTCAATTTTATATTTTGTTATATTATTTATTTTATCATTTAAACTATCTATTTCTGTTTTATATTCTATATTTTTAAATTTTAAGCTTTCATTATCTTCTTTTAAAATTTTATTTTCAATTTTTATTTTATTTATTTGTTCATTTAAATTTGAAATTTCTTTATTTTCAAAAGTATACATTTTTCATTATAACTACTTAATAATTTTTTATATTCTAAATCTAATTTATTATATTTTTCAGATAAAGGATTATATTTTGATTTTAATTCATTTAATTTTTTTGTTTTTTTTTCTAAAGCACATTGATTTTGTTGGGAATTATTAATACAAGATTCAAATTTCATAGTTGAAATTTGAGCTAAATGTTGAAATTCAGCAATTATTTTATTTTTTTCTTTTAATATATCATTTAATCTATTTATTTCATTTGTTAATTGAAAATTATCTGAAGAAACTGTTTCTAATTCATTTATTCTATTGTTTAATTGTTCTATTAATTGTTTTAAAGATATTATTTCTGATTGTTTATTTTGATTATCACTTTGAAGCTTTTGTAAATCTAATTTTAAACTTGGAATGCAATTAGATGACTCCATTATATTTTAATTTCAATTATTTTTAAATTTATAAGAATTAAACTACAATTCTATTATTTTTTAATTAAATTTTATAATTATTAAAAATATTTTTTCTAACTATAAATTTTTAGTTATATATTATTATTTATTTAATATATAAATTAATTCAAATATTAAATTTAATTTCAGTCCTACAATTAGGACATTCTCTTTTTCTTTGAAGCCATAATTCTAAACATTTAGAATGGAAAAAGTGTTTACATGGAGTTATCATATATTTTTTTCCTTCAATATTAAAACTTCTTTCACTAAATTCAAAAAAAGAATTAATTTTTTTTATCCAATAATTATTATTATTTAAATTATTATCTTCAATATTTTTATCATCAATTTGTTTATTCCTCTTATTGATTTGAGTATTTTCATTATCTGTAATTGAAATTAAATCATTATTTAAATTTATATTTGAATAATTATCAATTTCTTCAATTAAAAGAGGATTTAAGCAAATCACACATTCAATATTTTTTAAATCAGGATATAAATTGATTATTTCTTCTTTTGTTTTATAAAAATCAAAAACTTTATTTCTATATTTTTTAGGAAGGAAAAATCTACTTCCTTTTTTACTTTGAAAAAATAAAATGTAAATTTGAACAATCATTAATATAATAATAAAAAAAGTGAAAATATAATCAGGTGAAATTAATAAAAAATTATTTTTATAACATCTAAAATAACAAGGAATAAATAAACGATATAATGAAGTTAAAATAATATAAGACCATGGTAATGCTATTTTATTTTGATAATATATATTATAAAAAATTTGAGGTGTCCAAGTTAATAATATTCCAATAATAATAAAATGTTTATAAAATAAAAATTTAATAACAAAAAAAAGAGAAATAAAAATAATGATATAAAAAGTAAAATAAACTTTTAATAATTTTTGTCTAATTATTAATTGAGTTAAATTATTTATATTTTTTAATTTCCAAAGACAAAATAAAAATCTTAAATCAGCAATTGAAAAATTTAAAAAAAAAGTAATAGTTGGAATAATAAATTCATATAAATAATTAGGATAATTAACAGTTAAAAAGAAGTGACATAAACAACCATAAGAATTCCAAATTATATTATTAAAAACTGTTAATAATGAAATTCCATTTGCAAATGCTTCAGATTGATGTAATTTATATTTAACAATATTTGTATTTATTATCATTAATAAACATATTATTATTACAATTATGGAGTAAATCTTTATTTTTTTTGACTCTTTCAAATTTTCCTTTTTATTTATTATTATTTTATAATCTTCTAAAAATTTACATGTTGAATTTAAATTTCCTTTAATATTATAATAATAATTAATAGAATTATTTTCAAATAGAGGAAAAATTAATGATATTTTTGTTTTACAATATGAGATTGATTTTTTTTTTTCAAAAATTTTACCTAATTCAACATTTGAATCAAATTCACCTTTTAAAATAAAAGTTTTATTTTTATCTGTTTTATTTACAATTTCTAATTTTTTTATAGGAATTTCATTATAAATTACTTTCCAATTATCTATATACATTCCATTAATTAATCTAATTATAACAGTTAAATAATCAGGAAAATTTTCTCTATTAAGTGAAAATTGAATATATATTATTCCATTAAATTTAAGTGAATCTATATTATACCATAAACCATCATAACTTATATAACCTATATTTTGAATAATTTCATTTTTTAATAATTTATATTCATTTTCATGAGTTTGATTTATATCTTTATCATCTAAATTTCTTAAATTATTAATTGATTTTTCATAAATATTATTATAAAACCTATTTTTCTTATTATTTTTATCATTTAATGGAAATATAAGAAAAACTATATATAAATATATACTAAGTAATAAATTTGCAAATAAAAATGATTTAATTTTCGTATAAAAACCAAATTCATTATTTTCATTGTTATTTGATAATAAAATTTCATTACTATTTGGTATTATAAACATATTCTTTTTATATATAATCTTTAATAATTCTATTCGAATTAAATAAAAAATAAATACATTATAATATTAAAAATACTTTAAAAAAATTAATAATATTGAAAAAAAATAACTAAATATTCAAGGAAATAATTGATATTATTTTTATTACCAAAAATTATATTACATAATTTTATTTATAAAACTTTTTTTTTATTTAATCATACTTTATAAATTTTTACATTGATTATTCATAATGGTTAAAATAGATAATTTTATTTCTTGTTTTAACTCATTATGTTTATATATATTATTTTTATTAATTTTTTTAAATATATCTTCAACCACTTCATTAATTTCATCAGTTGAATTATTAATTAAATAATTATAATATCTACCTTTAAATGCAACTTTTATTATATTTTTTCTAAATTTATTTATTATTTCCTTTAAATTTATAATTACACCGAAATTATTTAGTTCGTTATTTTTACTTTTAATATCAATAAAATAATTTATATATTCTGTTATTATTAATCCACATTTTTCTAATTCATATTCATTTAAATTTAAATTAAAAATTGAATTTATTTTAGCTGCAATTTTTAAACCATCATCATTTAAGAAAACATTTATTTTTTGTTCATTATTTAAATATTGAAATTTTAAAATTAATAAAGGACTATCAATTTGATTAAAAGTATACAATTGTTTTTGATTTATTTTTTCATTTCTATTTTTATTTGGATAAATTGATTTTTTATATTTTTGAGAATTATTTATTTTTTGGTCAAATATATTTTTAATTATATTATCTTTTGAATAAAGAAAATTTTTATTATTTTTATTATTATGATATATTTTCATTGTATTATTAACTTTAGTATTTTGATTTGAAGATGTTGTTATTTCACTGCTATGTTTTGTGTTAGTATTTTCTTTTAAATATTCAATTCTTTTCTTTTTTTTTGTTTTATCTTTTGATTTGATAGAATTTAATGAGTTTGTTGGAACAGGATATAATATTTGATTATCAAAATTTGGAGTTGATTTATAAAGGTATGTAGATTTATTATTTATTATACAATTAAACATTATATTTTTTTTTAAATTAAATTAAAAAATTTTTATTAATAAATTATAAATATTTGAATAATAAAAATTCAAAAGTAAAAACAAAAGAAAAATATTTTTTCCAAATATAACTAAAAAAACTAATTAAAATAAATAAAAATTAAAAAAAAAATAAAATGATGCAAAATCAAAATCAATTACAAAATAAAATAAATAACAGATATTCATATAACAATTACTCAAATATAGATCCATCATGTCAAATAGAAATATCATACGATAATTGGTATCAAAATAAATATCATGATGAAATAAGAAAATTACAATATGGAGATGACTTAAGACGTCAAATTGAAGAAAATAAAATGAGAAAACTAAATGAAAAAAGAAAAAAAAAAGAAGAAGATTTATTAGAAGAACTAAGGATACAAAAAGAAAGAGAAATTTTAGATCAAAAAGCAAAAATTGAAGAAGAGAAAAGAAGAGAAGAATTATTATTAAGAAAAATAGAAAATGAAAGAATAATAAATTCATATAGTGTAATGTCAAAACCAAGAAGTACAAAACCAAAAAATAAAATAATTATTAATATTAATGAACCAAAACCTATTGTTAAATCTTATGCTGAACAAAAATTAAGTGAAAGACAAGAATCAATTAATAAATTTAATGATGAAATGTTAAATGCAATTAATAAAATGAGTAATGAATATAATAAAAATATAAATAAATTAAATAATGAAATTGATAAAATTAGATGTGATAATAATTATTTTAATGATGATTTAGGAAAAGGAATTAGAGATTTAAATGAAGCTTTAGAAATGAAAAAACAACTTGAAATAAAACATAAAAATTATTTTTATAAAATTTTAATTGATAAAAATACAAAAAAAAAAGAATTAAATGACTTTTATAAAGTTGATAAAGTTCCTTATTTTGAAAGAAAAATTAAAAGTGGGAAAAATTATAATCTTCCTCCTATTCTTTTAGATTATAAAGTTTCTTCAAATGATAATTATGTTAGACCACTTAAACAATATGGATGGTATTTTTAAATTATAAAAATAAATTATAATATTAATTATTTTATTATAATATATTTATATATCAATTTAATATATTTTTATATTTAATTTTTTACTTAATTATTTATTTTAAAAATAACTGTTTTATAAATAAAAAACCATGTCAATGAATATAAAACAAATATTCGAATATGAATTACATAGAAAATTATCATTAAGAGCTAATTCAATAAATTCAGAAATAAATTTATTAACAAATGCATTTAAATTTTATGATATTGATGATTCTGGAATAATTAAAAAGGAAGACTTTGCAAAAGTTATTGGAAAAATTGGAGTAAGTGGAATATCAAATAATGATTTATATAAATTATTTGATATATATGATGTAAATAAAGTTGGTTCTATTAATTATGTGAATTTTATTGAATATATGTATGATCTTGCTCCATTAATACCATTAAATCGTCCAAATGAATTTTTACAAAATACACCAAAAAGAATTCCACATTCTCAAATTCAACAAATTAAAGAAACTAGACTTAAAACTCCTTATATTACTTATGATAATCGTGATTTAAATTTACAAAATAAAAATATTCAATATCAAAATGAACAAAATAATCAAAATGAAGTTGATTATGCACCATATGAAGAAAAAAATTCTAATGTTCTAATTAAAAATCCTATAGAACCTACTTTCAATCAAATGTTACAAAAATCACCTTCTTTATTTAAAGAAGATATGATTAAAAATCAATATTCTCCTTATAATAATCAAAATAATCCAATTAATCTAAATGATCAAAATAATCTAAATTACTTAAATAATCAAAATAATCAAAATTATTTAAATAATCAAAACAGTCAAAATTACTTAAATAATCAAAATAATCAAAATTATTTAAATAATCAAGTAAATAAAACTAATTATCTTCCTTATGAAGAAAAAAATCCTATTAATCAAGTTAGAAACCCTATTGAACCTACTTTTCAACAAATTACACAAAATTATAAACCTTTATATAAACCTATTACTCCTTTAAGAAATGATAATAATATTTATAAAATTAAATCTCATTTTATTCAAGATACTAATGATTATAATTTAATGATTCAACAAAATAATAATTCAATTAATAACAAATATATAAATAATAATAATTATGAAAATAAAGATAATAATTATCAAAATTTAAGACCTCAATCAACTAAAATAAAAAAATATTTTCAAAGTTTACTTCAACAAATTCAAAGTAAAATTAATATTAATAATGGTTTAACTTATTATACATTATTATCTAAAATTATTGAAAAACAAGATAAAATATTTAAATCATTAAGTTGTGAAAAATTACAATCTTCTATTCTTGAATGTGGAATTAACATTGATAATTCAATTATAAAAGATTTTTATAATTTAATTGATTTCACTGAACAAAATAAAGTTTCATCTGATGAAATTTTAAGACAAATTAGAGGATTTTTAAATGAAAATAGAAAATTAAAAATTGTTGAAAAATTTTCTATATTAGATATAAATAAATTAGGACAAGTTGAAATTGAATTAATTAAAAATTCATTTAATTCAAATAAACATCCTGATGTTATAAATGGAAAAAGAAGAGAAAATGATGTAAAAAATGAATTTATTTTTACATTTGATACTTTTATTAAATATAAAGAAAGATATAATTTAATTTCTTTAGATGATTTTATTGAATATTATTCTCCAATAAGTTCATCAATTATTAATGATAATTATTTTAATGAAATGATGAATGGTGTTTGGAATACTATAACTTTTCATAAACAAAGTAAAAGTCTTGATAATAAAATTAATAATTATAACAATAATTATAATTATAATATTAGTAATAATTATGATAATAATAATAAACTTATTAATTATCATCATTTACAAACTCCACATAATTTAAATCAAAATAATGAAAGATATAATCAAATAAAACAACAATTAAATATTGATAATTCTAATAAAGAAAATATTAATAAAAGACCTTATTCAAATTTTCATTATAAATCAATAAGAACTGAAACTCCATCATATAATATTATTACTGGGGATTATAATAATAATATTAATAATAATTATTTCAATACTCAAAGAAATAGATTATATTATTCATATGATAATAATTCAAATAAAAATGAAAATCCAAATCAAAATGATTCAAGTGTTGATTCAATTAACAAATTAAGAAGTATGCTTTTATCAAGAGGTCCAAAAAGTTTATTTATAATAGAAAAAATGTTATCAATGTATGATAATAATCATACTGGTAAAATAGATTTTAATACATTTGAAAAAATAATACAAACATATAAATTACCATTAAGTCATGAAGAAACATTAAATATTTTTCAAAATATTGATAAAAATAATACTGGGATAATAAATTATGATTATTTAATAAGAAAAATAGTCGGAAATATGACTTCCAAAAGACAAAATTTAATAAATCAAGTTTTTAATTCATTAACAAATGGTTTTAATGAAGAAATATCAATTATTAATTTAAAAAATAAGTATAATGCATCAAGACATCCTGAGGTTGTATCAGGTAAAAAAAATATTGATGAAATAAAAAATGAATTTAATGAAAATTTAGATATTTTCAGAGAGTATATTATTCCTTTAAGTACTTCTTCAAATGGTTTTATTAATTATAATGATTTTATTAAATTTTATAATCAAGTTTCTTTAGGTATTTCTGATGAAAAATATTTTGATTATTTAATTAATAATGTTTGGAATTTAGATAATGGGGATGAAAAACATTATTATAATTATGGAAGAGATGTTTTTGGAAAGATATATAATGTTTAATCATCGTTATTTATTTTTAGTTAATGTGGTTATTTTTTAATTTATTTTTAATTATTATTTGATTAAAAATTTATAAAGATTTAGTATAATTTTCATAAATATTTTTAGTATAATTTATTAAATCTTATTTGAATTATAAATAAATTTATTTATATAAAAAAAAAATTATTAAAATTATTTCACTTTGATGATACAACTAACTATATGATAAATATTTAACTTAATATAAAAAAATTAAAAAAAAAATGCATCATTTACATCATAATAATATTAAAAAAAAATAGGCTGAAATTTACAAAAAAAAATGACAATATTTGATTAAATCATATCAACAAAATCAAATATGAAGAATATTCAAAGTAAATTTACAATAGAATTTTATTTGCTTCAAGAAAAGCTGAGAATTGATTTACATAAGTTTCATAAATTTCTTCTTTAACATATAGATTAAATTTTAAAACTTTTAAAGCATGAACTTCTAATTTATTTATACTTTTAATTTTTAATCCCCCAACTTTTCCATAAAATTCATTAGATTCAAAATATTCTTCATTATATTTAATAGCTAAAACAAGACTAATAAGAATTAATTTATATACATTTGAATAACATAAATTAATTTTTCCATTATTACAAATTCTATCAAAATAAATAACAGCTAAAATTAAAGTTGATGGTTCTGGATTTGCATGTTTAATTAATCTTCTAATATATTTTGTTATTGATATTTTTGGTTCTTCAAATGATTTATTTAATTCAATTTGAGATAATTTTTGTTCATACTTTACTGATTTTTCAATTGTATTTCCAATAATATTTGATAAAAGATTTATTAATCTTTTGTAATTATTTTCAAATTTTGTAGTTGTTGAAATTAAATTCGACAATGTTACAGACATTTTTTATTTTTATAATTTTTTATATTTTTTGATTTATAATTATTTTAATACAATTATTAAAAACGAATATCATAATTGTTATTTTAAGAAAATTTTAAAAAATAAAATCTAAAATTATTTAAATCATTTAAATCTAAAATTAAAATTTTTTATATATTTATATCAATGTCACTTCTATCATCGACTGGATTATTTTCAGTAGTATTTTGAAAACTTAATCTTGGAATATCCTCACATGCATATATTGACTTATTTTGATATTTAGCAGGATTTTTTCTTGAATAATTAACATGTTCTAAAATTTCAACTATTTCATTTAATAATTGATCCATAATTACTTTTGATAATATTAATTTAACTTTTGTTTCTTCTGTTTCAAAATTTTTCCATTCATCATCACTTTCTTTTAATTCATTAGAAATACTTTTATGAAATTTTTTATCTCTATCTGAACTAATTAAATCAAGATCAATATTTTCATAATTATTAGAAATTAATGCCATTTTAAAATTATTTAACTTTTTCAATTCTTTACCAATATTATGTTTAAATTTTCTTTTTGAATTTTCATCATTTGAATATTTAAAATCAACATTTCTATTTCTAATACTCCATTTTAAAGGTTCTCCAATTTTACCATACATTCTTTCTTTTTCAATTAATTCATTTGCAGCATCAATCATACATTCATTTAATATATTATCATATTCAATAAGATCATTATTATTATTTTCTTTTCTTATTTTTTCATCTATTGGTTTTAAATCATTTAATATTTTTTCTTTATTTAAAAAGTCATTTTTTGATATATTTTTATTTATATATAAATTATTAGGATCTAAGAATAATTCATCATTTTTTAACATTATTCCATTCATTAATTGAGTTTCATCAATTTTAAATGGCTCTTTTAAATTATTTATTATATTAGGATAATTAGAATCAATTTCTTTTATTATTGATTTAATAGTTTTTGGTGCAATTTTTTCATTATATAAATTTAATGTTTTATCTTTTTGAATTTCTGTTATTGGTCTCATAAAAATTGAATTATTTAAATTTGACATATCACTTTGATTACTATAAATACTTGAATTTATTGAATTATTATATTCAAAATTTTGAGAATTTCCTAAACTTCTTGCATTACTATTATTTGTTGAATTACTTGTAGAAACAAGAAGATTTAATTTTTTAGGTAATAATGTTTTTTTATTTTTAATTTCTGTATTTAATAAGTTATTTATTATTTGATTTGTCAAATCATTAACTAATTTATTTTTCTGTTGTTCATTCATTTTTGGTAAATTTAATTTTTCAATTTTATTTTCTTCAGGTTTAATTTCTTCTATTTCTTCATTTTTTTCATTTTTATTAACTTGATTAAAATCTTGATTATATCTATTATTTCTAAGACTATTATAACTATTATCTTTATATTTAAAAGAATTAGATAAATCAATTACATTTTTTTCATTATCTTTTTTATCAGAAGAATGATTATCAATTATATTTATATTATCTTTTTTATTATCTTCTTGAATATCTTCTGGAATATCTTCTGGAATATTTTCTTCTCCATTTAAATTTCTTGATTTATTTTCTAAATAATTATTTTCATTTTCTTCATTTTTAATAACATTAATAATATTTTCATTCTCATTTTTATCATCTTTTAAATTATCAGTATCTTTTTCAAAATCATCATATTCATATGAATTATCATTTTTATCATCTTGTTCATTGTTTTTATTATCTTCTTTATTTAATTCATTATTAATTTTATTATCATCATCATAATTAACTTTATCATTTTCTTCTGAATAATTTTTATTTTGAGGAATTGTATATTGCCAATCAATTTCATTTATTTCACTATGAGCTGAAATATCTAATTCATTATTATTACTTTTAATTGAACTCATTAATTCTAGTTTTTGGTTTTTTTTATTTTCATCTTCTGATTTTGGACTATCAAAATTTATTAAAATATTTGAATTTGAACTTGATTCTTTTTCTTTATTTACTTTTTCTTCTATTTTATTTTTTGTTGGTGTTGATATATCATTTTCTTCTTCTTTTTTATCTTCTTCTTTTTTATCTTTTTTTATATTATTATCTTCTTTTTCTTCATCACTTAATTGTTCTATTTTATCATTTAATTTTTTATTATCTTTTCTTATATTATTTAAATCATCTTTTATATTTTTTTTATTTATTTTTTCTTTATTATCTTTTTTCATATCTTCATCATTATCACTTAATTTTTCTATATTTTTATTTAATTCTTTTTTATTATCTTTTTTCTTTTTATTATCTAAGTAATCATCACTTAAATCTTTTATCTTATCATTTTTATTTTTATCTTTTTTCATTAAATTATCTTCTTCCATTTCATTATTATAATCAGGTTTTTTTATATTTTCATTCTTATTCTTTTTTCTAAGATTATTTTCATTATTATTTTTATTATCTAAATTATCAATTATATTATCAGAATTAATTATTTTTAAATTATCTTCAATTTCATTTTGTTGATTTGGAATTTTATTTTTTTTTTTCTCTAAATTATTTTCTTCTAATAAATCAGGGTTATTATTATTTTCTTTTTCAATATTTTCATTTATATTTTTATTATGTTTATTTTTATTATCTTCTAATTCATCATCAATAGGAATTTTATATGCATTATCAAATATTTTTTGAAGTACATATGCACGAATAGGATTTTCAAAAGTATTAATTGCATTATTTAATTTAATTTCCATTTCTTTTTTCTTATCATCAGGAATAATATTCTTATAATTTAAATTATTATCCTTTTCAATTTCTTTTAAATTTTTTATATCTTTATTTAGATTTTTATTATCTTTTTTTTCTTTTTCTTTTTTGTCTTTGTCTTTTTTGTCTTTTTCTTTTTTGTCTTTTTCTTTTTTGTCTTTTTCTTTTTTGTCTTTTTCTTCTTCTTCTTGTTCATATTTTAATTTTATATATTTTTCTTTTGCATTAATATAATTAATTAAATTTCTAAAGAAGATATTTTTATATATTTGTCCAATTAACTGATCAAAAAAGGAAAATCTTTGTTGATTATAATTAAATAATCTTAATTTATCAAAAGCTTTTGCAATAAAAGGAAGGCAAATTTGTCTAAATGCAGCAGAATAAATAATAAAATGTTGATAAAATCTAATTTTATTAAAAGCATTTGATTTACACGTAATAATTAATTGTTGAAATCCAATTGAAAATCTCTGAATTCTATCATCATATGCAATTAAATCATTTAAAACATTTCTTCCATTTATTAATTTTAAAAATTTTCCTATTCCTTCAAATATTTCATTATAAGCTTCTAATTCATCTTCTTCAAATTGATAATCTGAAGTTTTATTTATTTCATTTTCTGATATATCATCCTCATTTTTTTCTTTTGATTTTAATGTGTTTATATCTTGACTTATTGAAGGAATATTTGATTGTTGAGTACTTGATACTGGAATTGATTGACGATTATCTTTTTCTTTTTGTTCTATTGTATTTTTTATTGTTTGAGTCTCTATTTCTAAATTTTGATGTTTTGAATCTTTTTTTTTATTTTCTGGATTATTAATTTGATTTTCAATTTCTTCTTCTTTTAATTTTTTATTTTCTGGTTTTTTTAATTCTTTTTCTATTTCTTCTTCTTTTGATTTTTTATTTTCTGGTTTTTTTAAATCTTTTTTTGGTATTTCTTCTTTTATTTCATTTTCTTGAATATTTTTATTATTTTGAGGACTTTTATTTATATTATTTTTTGGTTGTTTTATTTGTTTATTTTTTTCTCTATTTTTATTTTGTTGATTTGGCTTTTCTCTTAAATTAATTTTTTCTTTTTCATTATATGGAATATTTTTAATTATTTCTTCTTCTTTTGGTTTAATAATATCTGATTTATTATCAATTTCATTTTCTTTTTTATTTAATTCAATTAAATCTAAATTTCCATTTTTAATATTTTCTTCTCTTTCTTTTATAAAATTATCATAATCTTCTTTACTCATTTTTCCTATATCATTATCATCATTATCTCTATTTCCTTTTGCAATTATTTGTTTACTTTCAATTAAATTAATTAAATATTCATTTTGATCTAATATTGTACTTTGACTACTACTTCTACTATTATTTAAATTTTTTCTATTTCCAATATAAAATCCATTTTTAACTTTATTGTTATATTTTGAATGATTAATATTTTTTTTATTATTATCTATATTTTCTTGTAATTTTGCAAGATTTTTAAATTTTTTTTTTTCTTCATTTTTTTTTTCTTCTTCTTTTTTAATTTCATTTATTTTTCTTAAAATATCTTTTTTTTTCATATATTTAAGTAATTCTTTCTTTGGTCTTTTATTTAATTTGTAAGATAATTGAAAATTACTATCATCATCATAAACTAAACGAGTTTTACTATCTGCTTTAATCACTTTTCCACTATTTTTATTATTTTCATTTGTATCATAACTTTTTCTAAATGAATTATTTATTGAATTATCTTTATTCTTATTATTCCCTTTTAATAAACCATCTTTTTGATTTTTCATATATGATTTTATTAAATTATCATATTCAAAATAATTCACATTTGGTTTTCTTTTTGTTTCACGATATGTATTATATCTTGTATTATCATTTGAATTAATATAATTATTTGTAAGGGGACTTGAATAATTTTTTAAATCATCTTTTCCTTTATTTTCATCTTTAACTTTTTCATTTAATTCTTTTTCATATTCATTTATTTCATTTTCATCTTCTTTTTTATCTTCATCTTTTTTTTCTTCTTCTTTTTTTTCTTCCTCATCGTTTAATTCATTTTCTTTAATCATTTCTTCAATATTAATACCATTTTTTTGTAATACATTCATTTTTTCTTCTATATTTTTATATTCTTTTCTATTTGCATCTTCTTGAACTTTTTTTTGAAAATCTTGAATAAATCTAAGTTCAGAATCATTAACTAATTGTTCAATTAATTTATTTCTTTCTTCTTCATTTTCAGGTAATTTTTTCTTTTTTTCAATTTTACTATCATTATTATTATTTTCATTATTTTTTACATTTGAATACATAGGATATTTTAAGTTTGGTTGTGTTCTTTGATAATATTTTGAATCTTTTTCATTTATATTTGCAAAATAATTATTTATTCTTTTTGGGAAATTTAATGAATTAATTCTTTTATTTTCTTCAGTATTTACTTTTTCATTTTCATAATCATTATTTAATTTATTTTCACTTTTATATTTTTTTATAACTGAATTTTTTTTATTTGATGAATTATTTTGTAAAGAAGTCATAATAGGTTTTTTATCAGTTTCATTTATAGAAATTAATGAATTTTTTTTTGATTTATTTGTTTTTTTATTTATATTAAATTTAGATTTTTTTGAATTTAATCCTCCATCAGAAATAAAATTATTTTCTCTTAATAAAATATTTGAATTATATAAATTTCCTTTTCTTTCTGGTTTTTTATATAAGATTTCTGCACTTTTTCCTGAGTCAACTGTTGGAAAACATATATATGGAATTTTTACAAATTCATCTCTTGTTGTTGTTGGTTCACTAAATTTTATAATTTATTTAAAATTTTTACGTTAAACTTATATTCGGTTTTGTAGATAATATTCTTCTTACTTTATTTTTACCTTTTTCCATAATGTTATTTTTATATTTTTTTTTATTAATTGAAAAAATTAGTATTTTATTTTTTTTTTTTTTGATTTTTCTATTTTTTAATTATTTTTTTTAATTACATAAAATTTTATATATAAATTTCAATGGAATGAATTTTTAATTTTTTGGATCCTTTAAACATAAAAAATGTATTATATAATAAATAAAAATGGGAGCTTGTGCATGTTTAAGAAAAGAAAATGATGATAATTGTGATAATTTAACAGCATTTTTTTCTAATTTATATAATAATGGTAAATCAAATTTTAATACTCAATCAGAAATATCACAACAAAATACAAAATTAAAATCAAAAAATTTAATTCCATTAAATATTACTAATAATAAAAGTAATAATATAAATAATAATCAAAATAGTCAAATTAGAAAATATGAGAATGAATCAATTAATAATTCTGAAATTATAATAGGAAATAATTTAAATATTGATAATTCACTTTCATTTTCAAATTTATATGATGAACCTCATGATGTCTTTTCATATTATATTTTTAAAAGATTTAATTCAATAAGAAGAAATCCTCAAAAATATGTTAAAACAATAAATGAAGCTAAGTCTAAAATTACTTATGATAAACATGGAAGATTAATTTATAAATCTAATGTTAAAGTTGCTTTAATTTCTGGAGAAAAAGCATTTGATGATGCTATTGAATTTTTAAAATTAACTCAACCAATGGAAAAATTAATTTATAATCCTAAAATGAATATTAATATTCCAAAAATAGAAAATGATATTAAAGATAAATCATATTTAAAAAATGAAGTTGAAAAGAAAAAAAATGATAAAATTAATATTAAAATATATTGGAAAGATTATATTAGTGATGCTGAGACTTGTTTTATTTTATCTATTGTAGATGATTCTAAATTAAGAATAGGTTCTAAAAGAGAAGATATATTAAATCCAAAAATTAAATATATAGGAATTTCCTCAGGTAAAATAGGTAAAAGTTTTGTAAGTTACTTTACCTTTTCCTAAAAAAACTTTTAATTATATATAAACTGGAATTTAATATTATATAAATAATAAAAAAATAAAAAATTAAAAAACAAAAATAAAATTAAAATTAAAAAAAAGCTAAAAAAAATATATTAAAAAACAAAAAAAATGACAACATACAAATCTCCATCATTAACAACTGATGCAATAGTATTAAGAAAACATAAAACAGATTCTCTTCATGATATTTTATTAGTAACAAGAGGTCATGATCCTTTTAAAGATCATTTAGCATTTCCAGGAGGATTTGTTGAATATGGTGAAGAACCAGGTAAAGGTTGTTTAAGAGAATTAAAAGAAGAAACTAATTTAGATGGTAAAAATTTAGAATTATTAACAATAAGAGGTGAACCAAATAGAGATCCTAGAAAACATGTTGTTACTATTGTTTATGTTGTTGAAGTTGATGAAAATGCTGAACCAAAAGGAGGTGATGATGCTAAAGATGCTAAATTTTATGATTTAAAAAAAATATTCAATGAATATAAAGATAAGATGGCTTTTGATCATTATGGAGTTATTGAAGAATTAATTCAAAAGAAATTTAAGGATTTATATAAATAAATTTTTTATATTTTTTATTTTGTTTTTCTAAATTATTATTTTTTTTAATTTTAAGTTATTCTTTTTTATTCTTTTTTTTTTTGATTTAAAATATTATTTATCAATAATGGAGAAAATATTTTTTATAAAAGATGAAAAAGGAAATATAATAGAGAAATATTCATATACAAAAATAATAATAGTAATAATAATTTTTATATTATTTCTTTCAATTATTTTATTTTTTATTTTTAAAGAAAAATCAATTAAATATGATAAAATTGGTGCATATGTTAAATCGAATTCTTTGACAAATTTAAAATTCAGAACAGGAAATTGTTTAGGTTATATAGGAGGTTATTGGGATGATGCAAATAATTCATTCTTAGCAGCAAAAGCAGGATTAAATACTCAAAGGAAAAAATTTCCAGAAGATCATATGGAAAAATGGGGTATTAATATTGAAGTAGGTGATTGTAAAGAAAATATAAAATTAGGAATAGATGAAATAATAGCATATTTATCAACACCATCAAAAAGTCATTCAAAAAATCCAAATAATGCAGAAAACAATCCACCTTTAAATTTATATGAAAAAATATGGAATGAAAATGGTACAGTAAACGAAAAAAATTATTGGGCATTATATGTATATAAAATAATACAAACATATAAAGACTATGTAAAAATATATGAAGTATATAACGAACCAGATTATACAACAAATTATGGTATAGTAGATAAATGGTACAATGAGCCTCCAAACTCAAAAGATTTACCACATTGGAATTCTAGTATTTTTGAATATATAAGATTACTAAGAGTAACTTATGAAGTAGTAAAAAAATATCATCCAGAAGCATATGTTGCAACAGGTGGTTTAGGTTATGATTCATTTTTAGATTGTATTATGAGATATACTGATAATCCTGATGGAGGTAAAATAAGTGAAGAATATCCTTCTTATGGTGGTGCTTATTTTGACTGTGAATCTTTCCATAAATATCCTAAATATGGTACTAAGGATATTCAAAGTAATGTTACTTATAATAAAGTTGCTTCTGATAATTTTGCTTTAAATATTATGACAATGAAAAAAAATCATGAGTTTATTATAAGGAAATATGGTTTTGATGGGAAAAAATATCCAGAAAAAATTTATATTTGTTCTGAAAGTGGTGTTGATTCTACTGGAAATTATGGAAGTGATTTAATTAAAAGGAATTTTAATTTAAAATCTCCTTTATATGCTATTGAAAATAATATTAAACAACTTCATTATTTTACTACTGTTGATTATAATAAAGAAGGTAATGGTGATTATTTACCTGGTATGAAAAATAAAACAAAAGATAATTATTTTGAATTAATGAAACCTTCAACGAAAGCAAGATTAGTTCTTAATCATTTTAATATTTATAAAATGGAATTTGATAAGAAAAAAACTGAAGATTTTAGAATGAAATTACCTAAAAATGTTACTGGGATTGTTTTAAAGAAAAAATTCAATGCTGAAGGAAATGAAATTATTTATGATTATCTTTATTCAGTTTGGGTTGAAGCTTTGGAAAATGAAAATGTTAAAAATATTGAAGTTGAGTTGAAATTTGATTTTAATGTTAATAAAACTAATTATGAAATTTATACTGAAAAATTTGGGACTTCTGGAAAAGTTATTGTTAATAATACTCCTATCTTTTTTTATCCTAATGGTGAAAAAACTTCGTCTTTTTGGAAAATTTTATTTTTTATTATTATTGCAATTTGTTTTGTTTTAATTGGACTTTATTTATTTATTTATTTCAAAAAACGTAAACTTAGTAATAATTAATAATAAATTTTACGATTAGTAAAGAATTTATTATTTATTGCTTATATATTTTAATTATTAATTATTAAAGATTTATAAAAGAATTTTATTTTGTTATTTTATTATTTATTTTTTTTGAATTATTAATATTTTAAAAATCAATATTTTTAAATATTAAAAATCAATTAAAAAATAAAGTCTTTATTTTAATGATATTTTATATTTCATAAAAAGATAATTAATTATATATATAATATTAAAGTTTTATAAATATTATTAATTAAATATATAACATTTAATTATTTATATAATTTAACAATTATTTTCCATTCATAAAAAATAATTTCTGATACAAATTAGCTCTTTCATTTTCTCTTTTCATACTCATTTGATTTAATTCATTCATATCATCATGATCATCATGATTCCAATGATTAATATTAGTATTTTGTAAATTTCTAACCTGAAAATAATTAGGATGAACATAAACCATTTGATGATTATTATTCCATTTAAAATTATTTAAATTCAATCCATAACTTCTTCCAATATTAAAAGGAAAAATATTATCATAATTAACAGGTTCAGGAAAAAAATAACTACTTTGTCTATAAATTTTATTAGAAGGAAAAACTCTTTTAGGATTAGCAGATTGACTTTGATATCTATAATACTTACTATTAGGATTTAAACTAACTTTATCTAAAGGTTTAATTCTATCTTCAGAATAATCAATTTCAAAAGGTCTTTCACAAATAAAACAAAGACAATTTTGAACATTATTTTTTACTTTATTTGAAGCATGACAAAAAGGACAAGTTACAATAACATAAGGTAAAGGTAAAATCATATCTAAATGATTAGTATAACTATTATAACGTACATTCTTTAATTTTTTATCAAAATATAATTCATTCATTAATTTTCTTGGTAATTGATTTAATTTATGACAATTTCCACATTCAAATGTTTTCCAACCATCTTCTATTTTAATTGGGTTTTTACAATGGTAACATAATACTATGTAATCAGAATATCCTACTTCATCTATTGGTTGGCTTTCGTAATTTAAATTATTATATGGATTTTCTTTATCTGGAATATAGGGATTAAATTTTGGATTTTCTACTATTTCTTCATTTTGGTCTTTTTTAATGTTTTGATTTGATTTTGAAGATTTTTGTGATATTGGATTACTTTGATTGGTTTTTGTACTTTTTGGATTTGAATGAGAACTTTTTGATTCTTCATTCATTTTTTTTTTTTTTTTGGTAAAAATATATTAATTATCAATTTATTAATTTTTGAGATTTATTTTTTTTTAATTTATTTAATTTTTTAATTTTTGTTTAAAAAAATACATATAATATATATTTCTTATATCAATTTTTTTCATTTTCATAATTTTAAATAATAAAATTTTAATAATCTTCATCTTCTTGTTCTTCTCCATTATTTTTATCAAAATCATTAAACCAATCTTTATAATCATTAACCCATTCATCAACTTTACTTTCATTAACATCCATATCTAAAAATTCTTGGTCAAAATTATTAAATTTCTCTTCATCACTAACATTAGGTTTATAAGGACTTTGTAATTTTTTATTTTTTAAATCATCAAATTTTAAACTCCCAAAAAAAGGATGAGTTTTAATATCATTTAATCCTTTTTTTCCAATTCTTTCCCCAGGTTCTTTTTCAAGTAATTTTAAAATTAAATCCTTAGCTTCATCACTCACTTTAAAATTAATACATTCTTCATTTTCATTAACATAAAATTTAGGAAATTTTATTTCACTCATCATAATTAATTCAAACAATCTTTTTTTATTTAAAGAATAAAAAGGTAAACTTCCATATAATAATTCAAATAATAAAATACCAAAAGACCACCAATCAGTCATAATATTATGTCCAGCACCACTTATCATTTCAGGTGAAGCATATTCAATACTTCCAGCAAAACTAAATTCTTTTCTAGTACCTTGCATATGAATACTAGAACCAAAATCACATAATTTTAAATAACCGTCTTCATCAATTAATATATTTTCTGGTTTTAAATCACGATATGCTATTCCAAATTCATGTAAGTGTCCTATTGCTATTGCAATTTGACCAGTATAAAAACGAACTAAATCTTCTTCGAGATGACCTTTTTTTTTTAATAATGTATATAAATCACCCCCAGGAATAAATGGTGTTACAAAATATATTCTTTCTGGACTTTGATAAAAGAATGATAATGATAGTAAAAATTCACATTGTCCTTCACTTAAAATTTCTCTTTCTAATTTTATATTATCTAATATATCTTCACTTACTATTTGATCTTTTCTAATTGATTTAATTGCATATGAATCACCTGTTTTATTATATGTTACTAATATTATTTTACCACATTTTCCACGACCTATTGTTTTTAATTTTGTAAAATTTGTATTGTCTACATTTGTATTACTAAAAATTTTTCCTATTTTTTTTACTGTTGCTTCTTTTTGTTGAACTAATTTTTGAGATGTTGTACCATATATATATGCACTTATACTTGTTAATCCATTTCTTGGCATTCGAGAAAAATTCATATTTTTTTTTTTTTCCTTTTTTGTTGTTACAAATGTGTCTAATGATTTCAGGGCTAATAAAAATAATTTTAATTCTTGTTGTGTTTCTATGTAATAATATTTTGCTATTATTTCTATTATTATTTTTTTTCTTTTTGAAAAAAATTGATAATCATATTCTATATCGTTACAATGGATTATAAATTCATCATTTAATGTTGATATTGTTACTCCTCGAATCACATTTAATAATATACGTCTTTTTAATTCTTTTTTTTTTAAATTATATACTGCTTTATTTGTTATGATTAAAGTTCTTTCTTGATTAAAACCAAAATGATTTTTTTTTGTTACTTTATCACTAAATAAAATTGGTTCTTCTCTTGTTACTGATTTTACTATATCTGAATCTTTTATCATATTCAAAAAATCATATTCACTAATTGTTTGCTCTACCATTTTAAATAATAATTTAATATATATATATTAATTTAATGTAAATTTTAGAAAAAAATTTAGAATTCATAAATTTAATAAATATTATGTTATTATTTTCATTTATAATATATTTAATTATATATATTAAATATTACTCTGATTCATTCATTTCTTCAGTTCCTTCATTGATAAGTATATTATAAATAAGCTCCAAAGAAAAAAGAAGAAATGATATAATAAATAATATTATTTGTATAAAATTATTTTTATTAGTCATTATATTATCTTGTTTTAATTGAGTTATTAATCCTCCAATAAAAAGAAAAATAAATGCAAAAATATACATAAAATTTGATAATAATTTAAAATCCATATTTTTAAAATATTTTGATATAATAATGAATATAATAAAAAATATATTCGCACCAATACAGAAATAAAAAGGGATAAAACAATGAAAAAATTTTATTTTATTGTTATTTAAGCTATTTAAATTGTTTATTTTATAACATAATAATCCAGAAAAAATAAATCCTGATATTAAATTAACAAAAATTAATATAATTTCAAAATATAAATTATTACTTATAAAAGCAGGACTCATAAAAATTGAAAATAAAAATGAAGCACATAACATAATATATAAAGGAGTAAAAATTAAATTTAAATCAGTTTCACTTTTAATATTATTATTTAATCTTAAAGTCACTAAAATTAAAAAAGTTAATAAAGATATTCCTATAATATTTGATATAATGAAACTAAAAAAATTTCCTATTTGAATTGAATTATTATCAATATTTTCACATTTATCAATTAAATCTTTAATATAAAAAAAACAATTAAAAATTGAAATAATTCCAATTATTGTAAATATTCCTGGGATATTAAGAAATAACCAACTAAATGAAAATGAAGAAGATAATTTAATACATAATATAATTAAAAATATTAAAAATGAGAAAATTGAAATTATTTCTGAATAATTCATTATATTAGAACATTTTGTAATTTTATCTAAATTTTGTTCTATTATATTAGATAGGAATTCATTTGATTCTTGTTCTTCAAAAATAATTCCATTATTTAGATTTTCCTCATTTGAATCATTATCTTTCATTTTAATTTATTTTATATTAATATAATTTTTATCTTTTTATTTAAAATCTTTCTTAAATATATTTATTTTTTAATTATTATTTTTTCTCTTTAAAAAATAATTCATCAAATTGAATTTTTAGAAACTTTTAAAAAAAGATTAAACTTATAATTTATATAATTAAAATAATTAATAAATAAATAAAATTGATTCAAAAAAGTATATAAAGTGTATAAAAAATTATTTTATTGAATAAATGTCAAATAACAATACATTAGAAGAGTCACCTAAAAATGATATTTATTCTGAAAATCAAAAAAAAAATAAAAAAAATGAAATATTAACTAATGATAATTATTTTGATTATTTATCAATTAAAATTTCTTCTATTTTAATGGAGCTAATATATCAAAATACTTTAAAAAATGATTATGAATTTAAATTAAAAAACCAAAAAAAAAGTGTTTTTACTTCAAAATTTCTTCCTAAAATAAGTTTAAGTGATTTTATTAGAAGAATTATAAAATATACAAAAATATCAAAATCAATATTAATTTGTGCTTTAATTTATATTGATAGAATATGTAAATATAAACAATATATTTTAACATATTATAATACTCATAGATTATATTTTACAGCAATTTTACTTGCAATTAAATTTCATGAAGATCATTTTAAATCAAATAAATTTTATTCTAAAATATGTGGTATAAAACTTAAAGATTTAAATTTAATGGAATATAATTTTACAATTGATATATCATTTAATTTATATATAAATAATTCACTTTTTAAAAATTATTATGAAAATCTATAAACTTTAATTATGAGATTAAATTAAAAAAGAAAAACGTATTTTCTTATTTAATTTATTTCTTATAAAAAAAAGCTAAGTGAAAGTTTTGAAAAGTTATATTATTATATATTTAATAAAATTATTAGTATATTAATTTTTTTGGAAATTTTTTTTTTAAAATTTCTAATTTTAAAATAATAAATTTAATTTTTCTAATTTTCAATAATTGAAATTAAAAATAACTTTTTTTTTTTAAAATTATACGATATTTAACAACAAGGTTTCTTATTATTATTTCCATTATTATTTTTCTTAACATTACTAATATTAATATTATCATTAACTTTATGAGGATCAACACCATTTTTTTCAATATTATTCAAAATACAAGAAGCACTTAAATTAAATGCTTCAACAACATTATATGCAGTTTTAGCACTAGTTTCCAAAAACATTAATCCATTTTCTTTAGCAAAAGCTTCACCTTCTTCATAAGAAACTTGTCTCCTAAAATATAAAAAATAATTAATAAAAAAAAATAAAGTTACTTATCTTCTAAATCTTTTTTATTTCCAATTAAAATAACTGTAATTGACTTTGAACTATTTGATTGTACTTCTTCTAACCATTTAGTTACATGAGTAAATGTTTCTTTTCTTGTTATATCATAAACTAATAATGCACCTTGAGCTCCTTTATAATATGTTCTTGTTATTGCTTGAAAGGCTTCTTGTCCTGCTGTATCCCATATTTGAATTTTTATAGTTTTTCCATTTAATTCTATTTTCTTTGCTCCAAATTCTACTCCAATTGTTAATTCGTGTTGTTGACGAAATTTACTATCTGTGAATTGAAGGAGGATACATGATTTTCCTACTGCTGTTATATTGTTTTTTTTTTAATTTTTTTTTACTTACCCATGTCGCCTACTATTATATAACGGAATAAGTGATCGTAGTTGATGCTTCCAGATTTACTCATTTTTTTTTTTTTTGACTTTTTTTTTTAAATGTATAATTTGGAATATTTTTAATTTTTAATTAATTATTTAATTTTTTTTTTTGGGTTTTTATTTTTGGATGATTTAATATTATTAATAGATGCATTAGTTTAAAAAAATGAAGAGTTTATAAATTATTATAATATGAAATATTATTTGAAAATATAATTTTATAAAAGATACTTTCAAAAAAAGAAAAAATATATAAAAAAAATTAAAAGTTATATTCCCAAAATAATTTTTATAAACATTTAAAATCTTTACAAATTTTATTTAAAGCTATTTTATTTAATTTTTAAATAATATATTGACAATTCATCTTTTCTTTCTAAATTAGATTTTTTTATTTTAATTTTTTTATTAATAAAGAATAATTACCATCATTATTAATATAATTTGTTATTACAAAGTAATAAACTATATATAGTAGCTTTAATTTAATAAAATCTATACTTTATTAATTGAAAAATAACTAATATTCAATAAAAAGAATGTGAATTTCTTTTTTTCCTTTTTGGAAGAGGATTATCATCAATTTTTGAAATTATTTTTCTTTTAGCTATACTATTATTATTACATAAATCATTTTTATTAATGCTTGATTTTGAAATATTACCTTGAGTTAATGATATTTTATTATTTCCATATGATTCATTAATTAATATTTTGTTTTTATTATTTAATTGTTTTTGATTTATTATTGGAGGACTAAATTGTTTGTAATTTCCTTTGTTATTATTAAAAAAATTATTATCTTGTTCTAATAAATAAATATTTCTATATATCATTCTTGTTTTTTGTTTTGTAGATTGAGGGGAAAAAAAATTATTATTATTATTATTATTATTATTATTATTATTATTATTATTATTATTATTATTATGATTATTATGATTATTATGATTATTATTATTATTATTATTATTATGATTATTATTATGATTATTATGATTATTATTATTATTATTAAATGAAACCCTTTTTTTTTGTTTTAAAAAAGATGGAATATTAAATATATAATTTAATAAACTATCTTCATATTTTGAACTAAATAATTTCTTATTATTAATTATAAATCTCCCATCATTTGTAATAATAATACTTTCTGATAAATTATTTAAAATTCTCTTTCCTTCTATTTCTAATATATCATCTAATAAATTATCAATAATTTTATTATGTTCTTCTATTTTTTCAATTTTTTTATTATTATTTTGAATAATAAATTGATTATTCTTAATATTTTTTTTATTTATTTTAGTTTCTTCATCTGAATTATTATTATTTACATTAGATGAAACCATATCTAAATTAAATCTTCCTAAATTATTCTTTGAATTTTTTTCTTTTACTCTGTGTGTATTAACTTCTGTCGTTGACTCACTTGAAATTGTCTTTATATTTTTTATTATATTATTGTTCAAAATTGGTTTATTTTTAATATTTCCTTTAATAATAAGATTATTCTTTTTAGAATTTATATTATTCTTCATTGATAACAACATGATTGTTATTTAAAAAAAAAATTACTTATTAATTTAAAATAAATAATTATATTAATATAATGAATTAAAAAAATTGTCCAAATATTTAACTTTAATTAGTAAATAATATTATTTTTTTAATTTAAAAGTCACTTTGTCTATTAAATACCTTGCAAGTAATTCAGGATCTACTTTTATTATTTCTTCAAAAGTAAAAATTGCATCTGAAAATTCTTCATTATCATTATTTTTAAATTCAACACAACAATAATAATTTTTATTATCATCTTTATTTATATAACAATGTTTTATTTTATTTAAAGGATTTATTCCTAATTTTCCTTCTTTTTTTTTTATTTTTTCTTCACTTTCTTTTTCTTTTTCTTTTTCTTTTTCATTTTCTATTTTTTTATTTTTTATTTCTTTTTCAATTTTTTCTTCTTTAATTTCGCTTTTTTCTTCAAATTCTTCTTCTTCTTCTTCATTAACATTATCTTTTTTTACTTTTTTAATTTTATTTTTTTCATTTTCACTTCTAATAGAATAAGGGCTTTTTTTTTTTTTCTAAGAAAATAAGGTTTTATTTTATTTTCATCACCTAAATTTTCATTATCATTATCATTATCAATATCAATATCAAAATCAACTAATGATTCAGTAGAAGTTTCATTTTTCAAACTTTTTGTTATTTTTTTATTTTTCTTTTTATTTTTTTTATTTAACATATTTTCATAATCTTTATAAGGTTTTGGATCTTGAAAATTATTAATTGGCTCCCAAGTATTTTCATTTTCTGGAAATCCTTTCCATTTCACATAATACATTATTTTACCTTTTACTATTTTTTTTCCTTTTACTTTTTCTACAATATATTGTTCAGCTTCACTCATTGATTATTTAAAATTAAAAAATTTTTTGTTCTTCTTTTTTAAACTAAGTTTTATTATTTTTTTAAATTATTCTATTTTTTTATTTCAGTTCATAATTAAATTTAATTTATTATATATTTTTTTATTTATTATTAAATAGTTTAATTTTCTTTATAAAAAAAAAATAAAGTTTTATTAAATTATTAAAAAATTAATTTTAGTAAAATTCAAGGTTGGTAATTTTAAATTATATAGATTATAAATTTTCATTGATAATAAATGATGATTAAAAAATAACTAATAAATACTTTATAGTTCAAAATTTATTTTTATAATAGATCTAAAATATCAAATAAATAGATGAGTTAAAAAAGAATAATACATTTTGTTGCATAAAATGATTCATTATCAATTATAATTATTCATGATAAATTTTCTATTTAGATAACAAAAAAATTTTTTTATTATCTTCATTTTTTTAAATATATTTAATAAAAAATATTTATTTCAATAATATAATATTTTTTATTTATATAAATTTTATTTTTATTATTGCAAAACTATTAATTTTTGATTTAGATGAATGTTAAAAAATAATTAAAATATAATATTTGGAATTTTTGAAAATATAATTTGAATTTTTTAAGATAACATTTTTTATAAATTTAATTAATTGGATTTGTGTATGATAATTTAAAATTAAAAATTAATAAATGGAAGAAAAGATAAAGGAAAAAACTAAATTTTATTTAGCACTATCTCAATATATTCCTAAAAATAAAATATTTTTCGGTATAATTATATTTTTAAAATTTCTTCCATTATTTGTAATAACTCATGATTGGAATATTTCATATAAAAGAGGAATATCATATTGGGTAAGAAAATTTACATTATCAGAGGTTTTATCATGTAGTAGTGCATATAAATTATATATTATAATATTGATACTGTTATTCCTATTAATAGTATGTATTTGTATTTGTTTTCGTTTTTATATTTTCATTGAAAAAAGAAAAATGATTTTAAAGATTTATACTTATGTTTTATTTTATATTTTTTATGCCTTTAATCAATATATTTATTCTATTATTTCAGAAGTTTTATTTAATAAAAAAAAAAACGATATAAATGATATTTTTTATTTAGTTTTAATTTTAATAAGTTTAATTACAATAGTAGCAATTATTTATTCAAATATTAGTATATGTTCAATATTTCTTAATTCTCCTCTTTTCATAAAAAATGATACATTAATTATAAATCCACTTAATGAAATTGATTATTCTATTGCTGTACTTTCTTTTTTACAAGGATGTATTCAATTAGAATTAAATATTTCATTTAAAAAATGTATGTTTATTAAAAATGTAATAAGAGCTTTATTTGTTTTATATTATATTAAAGATATATTATCATTTAATAAATATTATAATAGATATAAATTAGAATATGCAAAAAAATTTTTTTTATCATCTTGTTTTTTTTCTAGTATTATGGAATGGTGTTTTTATTATGATTATAATAATAAATTATTAGTTCTTCAAAAGGAAAATGGAATAATTCTTTTAAAATTATTTCTTGAATTAAATTTTGCCTTAATAGCAACAAAAATACATTTTTTAGTAGATAATTCAATAATAATTAAAAGAGTTTCTTCATTTAGTTCAAAAAATTTTAAAAGTTTTGATTATAATTTAGTAAATTTTTTTAATATGATTTATTTTGCAGATAGACCATATTTATTAGAAAAAATTTTAATAGAATTAAATAAAAATTTAGATAAAAATATTCATTATCCAAAATGTGAACAAAACTGTTTTTTTTGTAATATTTATACTCCTCAAATATTTGAAGAAGAAAAAGAAGCATTTTTAAATAAACAAAAAAGGAAAGATGTTGCAACATTACAAGATGATTTTCCAACACTTTATAAATATTTATATAATGAAATATCAACATTATATGATTCAATACAAAATGGAAGAAGAAGTAAAATTGTTCCAAAATTATTTATTGTTATATCATTTCATATGCTTTTTGAAAGAAATTATGTTAAATGTTTATATTTAATTGAAAAAACTAATTCAATTGATAAAGGAAGAAAAAAAGGATTTTATGTTTATCAAATTGAGTATTTAATAAATAAAATATTATCTTTTCATAAAGGAAAATCACATAAAAAATTATCTGCTTTAACTTCTAATAATGATAATATTGGTAAAATTCTTTCTGCTGAAAAATTAATAAAAAAATCATTAAATTTAATAAAAGATATGATGATTACTTTTACAAATGAAATTGTAGAATTTTCTACTTTTTATCATATTATTTCAAAATTTTTAAAAGAATATCATTTTTTAACATATAAAATAAATAATTTATTTTTTTCAACTAAATGTAATATTCCTTATTCAAAAGACAAATTTTCAATATATTTTAATTATGTTTATGGAGAAGTTCCACTTTGTTTAACTGAGAGTTTTGATAAATTTTTTTCCCTTCAAAATTCCTCTTTAATTGAAATTTTTATGAAAGATACATATTTACTTTTATTTAAAGTAAATTTTCTTAAAACTGATATTAATTTAAAAGTTAAATATGCATCTGAAGAATTAATTTCAAAATTACGTTATACAACAAATGAATTTAGATTTTTAGATATTAAAACTTTATTTGCTAAAACTTTTTATAAATCTTATAAATATACAATTACATTTTTTTTAAGAAATGGTAAAGATATAATTACAATTGAAAATTTTTGTCTTTTAGATAAAGATAGATATGTCGTTTTATTTGATATTGAAGGTACTTCATTATATACTACATCTGGAATGGTTTTATTTTTTAAATTAAAACCTGCTAAAGAACAAAAATTAATTAAGGATAAAAAAAAAGTTAAAAAAAAAGACAAAAATAATTTTGATAATTTAAGTGGTTCATGTTTTATTTTTACTAATAATAATGGGAGAATTGTATCTTTAAGTAGAGGATTTGAAGATTTTTTTCATTTAAAATATGAAGTTTTAAGAGAAAATCATTTAAATGTAAAAGATATATTTAAAATTGAAAAATTAGAAGAAAAAGGTTCTTATAAAACAACATTAATAAAAACATATGATAACATAATTGAAATATTTAATGAAAAAATTGGTTTAATTGGTGAAGATAATTTTTCAAAATCAATAGTAGAAATAAAAGAAGTAAAAGATGGTTTATTATTTTCTGGAATAATATTTAATGTTTCAATATCATATGAAAAAAGAAGTATGAGAAGAGAAAATCATAAAAAAAAAGTTTATTATTTATTCACAATTGATGTGGCATTAAAAGATGCACCAAAAAATGTAACAAATACATTAAAAGAAACAACACTTTCATTAACTAATTTTTATACAAGAATTGAAGAAAGTAATAATTTAAATGAAATAATTGATGCTCCAAGAGAAGTTGTAGAAAAAATATTACATACTACATTAAATCAAAAGATTTTATATTCAAATAGGATTTCATATTATATTTTAAAAAGATATTTTAATACAAAAATTCCTCCTCCTGGAAGATATAATAAAGGAGGTGATATTGAAGAATTATTAGAAGAAGAAGAAAAACAAAAAAAAAGTAAAAGAATTTCTCAAAATAATAATAATCACAATAATTTAACTGAAAAAAAACAAAATGATTTTTTTATAAATGATGGAATATTAAATTTAAAAGATTCAAATAGAACAGATAATAATTTCGACTTGAGAAAATATATGATAATTCATGAAGATAAATATTTATTAAGATACATTGTATTACTTTTATCAATTTTTTTCCCAATTTTATTTTTGATAATTATATTTTATAAATTAAATAGTTTATCAGATCAAGAAAATTATTTTCGTGGTCATATAAATTTTGAAATGGTAGGTTTAACATTAATGGATGTATTATCAAAAGTTTTTTATATGCAATTTCAAGGAAATAAATTACAACCAGATTTATTAGAAAATGAATTTAATAATTCTTTTCATTATCATAGTGAACAATTAGTAAATAGAATATATGATTATAATTCATTTTATATTAAATTTTATCAATTTTATACTGGGAGAATAGTAGGAACAAATCCATATTTTTTTGAATTATATCAAAAAGCAGTTTTATATAAAATTCCAGATCAATCAGGAATTAAAACTGAAACAACTGCACAAATGTCTTCTATTCATTTAACTGAATTATTATCTTGTATTACTTCAAAAGATCCTATTCCAATTTATTATAATAATTCTGAATATTATTTTACTCATGATATGGTTGCTAAAAGTAATTTAACTGATTTAGATTATTATTATTGTGCTAATGGTTATGTTGGTTTTTTAGTTAATTTTTTAGCTAGTTATAAATATTATAATAATGAAATTACTAATTATTATGGAACTTATGCTTTGAATACTAAAATTTCAGGTCAAAAAGGTATTTCTATTTCTATTATTCTTTTTATTGCTATTTTTATTTTTTATTGTTTAATTGCTTTTTTTATTTTTTATTTACAAACACAAAAATTATTTGCTAGATATTTTATATCTTATACTCAACTTAGATTTTTTCATATTTATCTTCAAAAGAAAACTACTTTAATTTATGAAATGATTGATAATCATGAAAAAAATTCTAAAGTAAGAGAATTATTATCAAGATTAAAATTTGAAAATGAATATGAACAAATAGCAACAGTTAGACATATTATTTCAGGGAAAATTGAACATTATAAACAAATAAAAATAAAACCATTATCAATAAATTATCAACCTCCAAAAATAGATTTAGAAGAAGTAGAAAATGAATTAATGGAAATAGAAAAGAAAAAGAATCCAAGAAATTCATTATTAGTATCAATGTTAAAAAGAAATACAATAAAAAATATTCAAACAGCTCAAAGTAGAGTATCATTTGCAATTCAAAATTACAGTTCAAAGAGATTAAGTCAAATAAATCAACCAAAAAAGAAAAGTGAGAGTACAATATCTTTATATTCAAATATAAATAATAGTTTTATAGGTAAAAATTTGGTTAATAATATTAATAATAATAATAATAATAATGTTAATAATAATAATAATAATATTAATAATATTAATAATAATAATTATAATAATTATAATTCAAATTATCCAATATCAAATAGAATAAATACAAATAATTCTGCAAATAATAATATTACAGCAAGAACAAATGCTACTTCATCAACAGTAACAAGTAGTATAAATTTAATGAATTCAACAAATAAAATTTCACTTGAAAAACATCAAGGAAATGGATTAACAGGAAATAAATTATTAAGTAAACCATTATTATATTGTGGATTGTTTTTAACATTAATTTTTTTAGGTTTAATATTAATTGTTTTAGGAGCTTTATATTATTATTATTCATTTGGATTAGTTGATAGTTTTACATCAATAATGACAACATTTCGTTCTTTATTTGCAGAAATTAAATTTTTACATGAAATGGAATTAGATTTTTTAATGTCAATATTAAGAAATGAAGAATTTATTACATATTATAATTCAACTCCTTATTCATATATTTGTGGTGAGTTAGAAAATCAATATAAAGAAAATATATATATTCATGAAATGTTTCTTGAATTAAGTGGTTGTTTTCCTTCATTTAAACCTATTGTTGATACTTTAGTTCTTGGAACTTCAGATAAAAGAATGGTAAATTTAATCAATTTTCAAAAACAAATACAAGGAAAAAATTTTTGTGAAAATTATGCTAAATATCTTTCTAGTAATAAAAATCATAAAATATTAAATGATATTAAATTAATTAAAAATGTAACTTATGATTCTCTTTATAGTGAATGTAGGAATATTGGAGATGGATTAAATAATGAAGGATTTCAAACTGTGGTTATTAGTTTATATACTACTTTAAATACATTATATAATAATTTTAAAGATAATAATAATAGAACTGAGAAATATAATCTTGAACTTTTAAATGATAAAGATTTTATTATGTTACAATTAGAAACTTATTATTTATTTTCTAAAATGTCTATTTGTTATTATTTAATTATGAATGAAGATATGGAATCAGCACATGTAATTGCTTTGAGAATTGAAAGTATTTTATTAATTTTACAATTTATAATAATGATTACAGCAATTGGAGTTTATTTTTATAATGTTATTAAATATAGAACTGAAGTTACTTCTATTGATTTTTTTAATAAATGTATTTTACATATGATTTTATTCAAATAGTCATTTTTATAATTTTTTAAAATTCTGAAATGATAAGTTAATAGCAAGTTAATATTTCATTATTCACAATATATTAAAATTAACTTTTTATGGGTTAGTTTTTTACAATATGGTAATGTATATTAATATTTCAAATCATATAAATATTGTTTAACTTTTAATTAATATATAAGATTTTATAAAAAAAATTGGAAAAATATATTAATAAAAAAATCAGTTTTACCTAAAAAAAGAAATTAATATTATAAAAAATTTATATATATTTATATACATTATTTATATTTATTTAAATGTATAAAATAAGTTGATTAAAAGAGAAAAAAGAATAAATAAATTCAAAAAATTGCATATTTATATGACTTTCCCCAATTAAAATCTATAATATTTCAACCTATACAAAAATTTCATTCTATTAATCCATCTAATTTCTTTATTAAAATTTTATTATTCAAATAATCTTGATATTTGTAAAATTCTTTTTCATCAATATTTAAATTAAAATCAATTAAAGTAACAAATTCATATTCTAAGTTAAATAATTCTTCTTTACTCACTCCTCCAATAATAGAAAATTCATTAATTTTATATCTTTTATCCTCTAATAATTTATTAGATATAAAAACACATGCCAAAAATATTCTATAAATATTATACTGTGAAATAAAAATTCCTTTTTTAATTAATCTATCAATATAAATTAATGCACTTATTAATGTTGCATCATCAATTTGAGAATATTTTTTTATTCTTATTATATAATCTTCAAGTGAAATATTAGGTAGATAATTTGAATGAAATTTTAAATTTGATTGCTCCATTACTTTTATTATATATTCATCATCTTCTTCGTTAAAATTTATTAAATTATTTATAATTTTTGCAATTTGTGGTATTAAATTTTCTTGTAATATTGATTGTTCATTATCTGTTTCCCAAAAAGTTGATTCTGATTCGAATGACGACATTAATAATTTTTAATTATATATTTTTTATAATGAAAAAACTATATAGGAGTTTATAAAAAGTCAATTAAATATATTTAAAAACATAGTTAAAAATAAAAATAATTTTTTTTTATATTTTGATTAAAAAATATAAATTTATTTATTAGCATGGAAATATAAAAAAACAATTTTAAGAAGATTTATTAATAAACAAAACATTAAAAGTTTTAGTATTCCAATCAAAATTATTTTCATGTTCATAATTTCCAGGTCCAGGGAAATTTTGTTGATTATTAAAAATTCCTCTTTTAAACTTTTCATCTTCTCCAAAAACTTTAAAAGATCTTTTAGTTGAATTAATTAAATCAAAACTCTTTTGTGCATTATAACTTCCAGGACCAAGATCATTTTTATTTATATTAAAAGTATTTAATCTATTATTAACAGTATTAAATGGTGCAATAAATGCTTGATGAGGATTTAATTTCATAGTATTTCTATATTCAATTGATGAAACTATTCCTGGATTATATGAACCAACTGGTGGAATTTCATCTTTAATTTTATTCTTTTTATGTTCTTTAAAATATTGTTCTTCTATTTCTTTTTTATCATTTTTACCTAAAATTATTTTATCTTTTTTATAATATTTTTCATTTTCTTTTATTATGTTAAATGGAGTTTTATATTTTTTTAATTTTTCCTCTTCTTTTAAATCTTTTTTTTCTTCTTTGAATCTTTCTGCTGAAGAACCAAATTTTTGCATTTTAGTAAATTCTTTTTTTAAAAAAGTTGCTGTTATATTATATTCACCTGGTCCTAAATTTGGAATATAATTTTTTTTTCTTAATTTTGATAATAAAACTCCAACTTCGTCTGCATTAACATTATTTAAATTAAAATTATTTTGTGTTTTAATTCTATAATTTGAAATATTATTTGTTTTTGTATCAAATTTATTTTTTTCTTTAAAATATTCACCTGGACCTAATTTATTCCCATAATTATTAATTAATGACATTCCTTTTGGTGATTCACTTCCAAAATTTTGTTTATTTGTATTATGTTTAAATTGACTTTTTTTCTTTTCTTTTTCATCAATTTCATAAAAACCAGGACCAGGATCATCATTATATTTTAAATCAGTCATTAAATTATTTTTTACTTTTTCTGCACTTTTTTGATATTCAATTTTCCTTCTTTCAATTATATTATGAAATATAATATTTCTTGGAATATTATTTTTATTATTATTATCATTTTTAATATCATTATTAACTTTATTAATTTTACTTTTACTTTTATCATTTTCATAACTTTTACTATTCATAATACTTTGATTATTACTTTTCATTTTTTCTGTATAATTAGTTAAAATATCAGAAGAATTTTTCTCTAATTCTTTTATAATATTATCTCTTGAAGATAAACTACTTTTATTTTTCCTTTTACCCCAATTTACAAAATTAGTATCCCAAGAAGAATTTAAATTATATTGTCCTGGTCCTGCTGAATCATATTGTAAACCACTTAATCTAATATTTTTATCTGGATCATCTGCTAAAATAATTTTTCCATTTTTTAATATTTGATACCCAAAATTTTCTTTAGAAGGAATTGAAGATATTCTATCAATAGCACCAGCTTTTTTAAAAGTATTTTTAGTTTTAAAGAATTTAGCTCCAGTTTTATTAGTATTAGTAGATAAAGAACTAAAAGAATTAAAAGTATTTAAATATTGACCAGGACCAGGTTGATCATCTAAATTATATTTTTTATAATCAAATCTCTTTGAACTTGTTAAAAAACCCATATTTTCAGAATTAGGATTAAGTAACATATTACTTTCAATAGAAATTACTTTTTTTTCTTTTAAATTTTCATATGTTAATCCTTTTGAATTATTAAAAGTTGTATTATTTTTTTTATTTATTGAATTTGTTTCATTATTATATGCACCTGGACCAGGAAAATCTTCTATTTTACCATTTATTTCACTACGAAGTGATGTTGTATTAAATGGTATTTCTATTGGATTACCATGTCTTTGTTGATATATACTAAATGTTGAGGATGTGTTTTTTATATTTTCTGTTATTGGATTTGTATTTTTGTCTAAATCTATATATTCACCTGGACCTATTCTTGAGTTTTCATATTGGTAAAAATTCATATCTCTGTTACTACGAACTACAAATGCCATTTAAGTTATAGTATTTTTTTTATTGTTTTTTTATTTTTTTTTATTTTTTTTTTTGAGAGATTTCAATTATTTTTTTTTTAAATTTTTTATTTTTTAGTATTTATTTATTTTATTTTTTTTTGTATTTGAAGATTTAAATTTTATATTTCATTTTTTTTTCATATTTAAAGACATTTAAAATAAGAAATTATTAATTAAAAAATGACACATAAAAAAAATACCGAACAAATATATAGAGAAATCATGAGTAAAGTAATAGAAAAAATAAAAGATGAATCAATATCAGAAGGAATATCAGAGGATACAATAAATTTATTAAAAAGAGTAAAATAAATCTATTTATCTTTATTAGAAATGGGAGGAAAAATTATATGAATTAAAAATATTTCAACCTATAATTCCTGTAAAAATTTTATATAAATATTATATATTATAGAATAATTATTATAATCAATGTCATTATAATAGCTTATTTACCAATCCAAAAATGCCTCAATTTCAGACATCATCTTTACCAAACTCAAAGTATTCATTTGATAATATAAATATTTTAAATCCATTTAAACCAAATATTAATAATCTTTTAGAGAGACAAAATAAAAATAATAATCATAATAATAATATTAATACTATAAATAATAATAATAATTTAAATAATCAAAATAATCCATTAAATACAAATATTAAAATTGAAATTACAGATGAAAATGAAGAAAAACAAGAAGATTATCCAGATATAAATAAAAATATAAATACTCATAATGATGATGATGATAATAAATCTGCTGATCCTGATGAGGAATATTTTAAAGATGTTGATAAAGAAAAAGAAAATGAGAAAAAGAAAGATGATGAAGATTTAGAAGAAAGTTTAAGTTCTTTAAATAGTGATGATAATGATGAAGCTCAAGAAAAATATTCAGATTTTTTAATTGCACAATATGAAAAAGTACATAGAGTAAAAAGTAAATGGAGAATTAATTTAAAGGACGTTATTTTACATTGTGGTGGAAAAGAAATGGTATTTGAAAGAGTAAGTGGCGAATTAATAAGAGATTGGTAAAAAAATATTCTATAATATAAATTTTGAGATTAAATATTCAATTATAACTTTTTTTATTATTTTTTAAATAAAATATATAATTTATTTATAATAAAAATACAAATAATTAAAAAAAAAATATTAAATATAAAATAAATTTATATTTTTAATCATTTAATCAAAAAAGTACTTTAAAAATTGAATAAATGGACAATCCAATAGAAAATAAAATAAAAGAAGATGAAAATCAAATAAATAAAAAAGAAAAAAAAGAAAATATTTATAATACATATCCAAGATTAAGAATCAAAAGAAAATTCATTAGAAAAAACAATAAATTAATAAATGAACAATCAAAAGAAAATAATATATGTTCATTTCCGCCACAAAATAATTCTCCAATTCAACAACAAATAAAACCAATTAAAATTTTTACTGAAGAATGTTCCAATTTAGAAACAGGTGAAATAAGAAAATATCAATTATATTTTGTTTGGCAAATTAATTTAACTAAAAATAAAGTATATCAAAATTATTTAGATATAAAGAAATTTAAAGGAAGAGATAATGTTAATTATATTTGTGGTTTAGTTTATGTTAATAAAAAAAGTAATAATTCAAGTTTAATTTATGCATTTCAGAATGGAGATAAGATAAATGAGGAAAAATTCAGAGAACAATTATATGATATTGGAAGTAAATTACTAAATGAAAACAATATTTTATTAGCAAAATATCATGAAGTACTTAGACAAAAACATTTATCTTTAAATAATAATAATTCTAATAAAATAAATGATAATATAATAGAAAGAAGTATTTTTGAACAAATAAATCAAAAAAGAGATGATATAATACTTAATGAAATATATTTATCAAATCCAAATATTTTCATAGTTAAATTTGATAATGAAAGAGATTCAGAAAAAGTAGAAAGTGATAGAAATAATAATTCAACAGAAGAAGAATTAAATGAAGATGAAAAATTTAATATAATAACATCAATATATTGTCCTTCATATTCATCAAAAGTTACGGAATTTTCAAATATAGAAAGAGGAAAAATAATATTATCATTATTAAATATTCCATCAAAAGCTTTTTTAGAAAAAGATTACATTACTATTGTAATTGAACAAAAAATGATTAAAAAAGATATTGAAACTAAAAAATATAAAGGAATTATTAATCAAGGAATGACTTGTTATATAAATTCAATGATGCAATCATATAATGCTTTATCACTTTTTAAAAAAGGGATTTTTTCAATTCCATTTGAAAGAAATGAATCTTCACTTTCTGCTTCATTACAAAGATTTTTTTATGACTTAACTTTTGGAAAAAAAATAGTATCAACAAATAGATTAATTAATAGTTTTGGATGGAGTAGAGATGATATTTTTATTCAACATGATATTCAAGAATTTAATATGATGCTTTCTGATTTAATTGAAAAGAAATTTAAAGGAACTAAAGCAGAAGAAACTTTTAATTATTTATTTGAAGGAAAAACTATTAATGAAATTAAATGTGTTGATTATGAATTTAAAAGTGAAAAAGAAGAAAAATTTAATGATATTCAATTAAATGTTAAATCATGTAAAAATATATATGATAGTTTAAATGAATTTACAAAAGAAGAAATTTTAGATGGTGATGATAAATATGAAGTTGAAGGACATGGTAAAGAAAAAGTAATTAAAAAAATGAAATTTATAAAATTACCTCCAGTATTAATTTTTCAATTAAAAAGATTTGAATTTAATTCAGAATTAAATTACATTGATAAATTAAATGACTATTATGAATTTTATGATAGTATAAATATGAATAATTATATTGATGATAAAGATAATGATTATACTTATATTTTAGTTTCTGTAATTGTTCATAAAGGAAATGTTTTTGGAGGACATTATTATGCATATATTAATCAAGATCCAGAACATAAAAAAGAAAATTGGTTTGTTTTTAATGATGAAAGTGTGTGTAAAGCTGAATTATTTGAAGTTTTTGATAATAATTTTGGAGGAGAATATTCTTATCCTAAATTTAAAGTTAAGTGTAATAATATTAAAATTATTAGAAATTATTCTGATTTGAGTGCTTATATTCTTTTATATATTCAAAAATCTAAAATGAAAACAATTTTAATGCCTTTGAAAAAAAAAGAAATTCCTGAGAATTTATTATATGAAATTAATTTGCAAAAAAAAGGAGAGAGACTTGAAAAAATTATTAAAAAATTTAAAATTAAAGAAGAAAGAGAAAAAAATGGTAATTTTTTTATAAGACCTATACTTAAATTGGCAAAGCAAAAAAAAAAATATCGTTATGATGATGATTATTATGAAAGTGTTTATTGTGATTCTAGATTTAATGATAGTACTGAAAGTAGTGAAGATGAGTCATATGAAGTTAGAAAAAATAAAAGAGATGTCAGAGGATTTTCAATATCATAAAAATTATAATTTAATAGTTTGAAATAATTAATTTATTTTTATCAGAATTTTTTATAAATATAAAATAAAAAAATATTATAATATCTTTTTACAAAACTTTTAAATAAATATTTTTTTATTATAAATTAAAATAAGATAATTTAATGATAATAAATTTATGAATATTAAATAAGAGAATAAGTTTTTTTATTTTATATATTAAATTTGTTGAAAAAAAATAAGAGAAATTTGAAAATTTACAATATTTTTTTTGTCAAAATTTTTCAATTTGTTTGTAAAAATAAGATTCTTTATATTTAAATTTTTATAAAAACAATTGTGAAGTTATGAAAAATTATCTATTTTTA
>JAEEGK010003245.1_pt1 | contig 40609 bp, 44 predicted proteins | sample 8958771 | NCBI WGS metagenome assembly JAEEGK01 (sample SAMN16246547, study PRJNA631951) | gut metagenome | biome: gut microbiome; feature: rumen; material: SC-attached | host: Bos | place: Iran: Karaj | collected 2018-10
CGAAGACGCCCAACTGGGTGGCCTGGCATCTCACCCGAGACCACGCCAGCGGTTCGTCGCAGCGCAACCAGGAGATGTTCCAGGAAGACCATCAGGTGAAGAACGGACCCACGAACAGCGATTACTACAATTCGGGTTTCGACCGCGGCCACATGTGCCCGGCCGGCGACAACAAGTGGGACCGCAAGGCTTTGCTGGAGACGTTCTATTTCACCAACATGTGTCCGCAGGTGCATTCTTTGAACGCGGGTGGCTGGAACGATTTGGAGATTGCCTGCCGCAAGTGGGCCCGCAAATACGGCGACGTGTATATCGTATGCGGTCCTGTTCCCCAGCGCACGCCCATCCGCACTATTGGCCGCAACAAGGTGTGGGTGCCCCGCGAGTTCTTTAAGGTGGTGCTCTGTCTGCGTGGCGAAGGTTCGCCCAAGGCCATCGGCTTCATCTATCCCAACGCATCGGCTTCGCGCAAGATGTTCTCTTACGCCATGTCGGTCGACGAGGTGGAACGCATCACGGGCATCGACTTCTTCCCGCAGCTCGACGACAAAGTGGAGGACAGGATAGAAGCCGACCGCGGTTATTTCTAATGGTCTGAAAATCATTAAAAAACTATAAAATCGGCGGTCTGCGATTCTTGAATCCCCCGTCGTTCCATTTTTTTTATTAATTTTGCAGACGTAATACGAAATTTATGCAGTAGCATGAAAATTCAAGAAGTGGTTAGTGCCCTTGAACGTTTCGCGCCTCTGCCCTTGCAGGAAGACTACGATAATGCCGGCCTGCAACTGGGATTGACAGACGTGCAGGAAGTTTCAGGGGCATTGTTGTGTCTGGACGTGACCGAGGACGTGGTAGACGAGGCTGTGACCCTGGGCTGCAATCTCATCGTGAGCCATCATCCGCTGATATTCCGTCCGCTCCGCCATATCACCGGCGAGAACCAGGTGCAGCGCACGGTGCGCAAGGCCATTATAAATAATGTGGCGCTCATATCGATGCACACGAACCTGGACAATGCCGTGGGCGGCGTGAACTGGAAGATGGCCGAGAAGATGGGCGTCGAACCTCTGAACGACGACAGTCGGGCGGGGGAGAAGTGCGGCCTGTTCATCGGACAGTTGGCTGAGCCGATGGCGGCTGCCGATTTCATCCAGATGCTGAAGCGAAAGTTCGGCGTGGAATGCGTGATGGCCAACCAGTTGCTGCAGCGTCCCGTCAGCAAGGTAGCCATCTGCGGCGGTGCCGGCTCGTTCTATCTTGGCGATGCCATCCACGGCGGTGCCGATGCCTTCGTGACGGGCGAGATGCACTATCACGAGTATTTCGGCCACGAGCAGGAAATCCAGATTGCCGTGATAGGCCACTACCAGAGCGAGCAGTTCACCTGCGAGCTGCTGAAGGAAATTCTGGAGCGCGACTGCCCGGGACTGTCCTGCCACATCAGCAAGCTGAACACCAATCCGATTGTGTACATTTAATTAATGTAGAATTGAGAGTGGAGAATTGAGAATTATGATTACCTGGCAAGCCCAGGTGTCAATCTGTTCTCCTGACTCCTAACGGCCAAAGCCCCCCTCCCATATAGGGGAGGACAAACCAACAAACTCCCCTCCCATGTAGGGGAGGGGCAGGGGTGGGGTCAGTATTCAGAAATAACGGCAGACGACAGGGGAATAAAGGAAATCACAGACCCCACCCCTAACCCCTCTCCTTGAGGGGCGGGGAGTCAAATAATCTCCCCTCGGGAGGTTGGAAGGGGTTCATATTATAAACTTATAAACTTTAGATAATAAATTATGGCAAAAAAAGGACCAGCAGATTTATCGGTAGAAGAGAAGCTGAAAGCACTCTACCAGTTACAGACTACCCTTTCGAGCATCGACGAGAAGCGTGCGCTGAGAGGTGAACTCCCACTCGAGGTTCAGGACTTGGAGGACGAACTCGAAGGACTGCACACCCGTTTGGAGAAAATCAAGGGCGAGATTGCCGACTTCCAGTCAGCCATCTCTATGAAGAAAGGCGAGATTGCCGATGCCCAGTCGAGCATTGAGCGCTATAAGACGCAGCTCAACGACGTGAAGAACAACCGCGAGTACGACACACTCTCGAAGGAGATTGAATTCCAGGAACTGGAGGTGCAGCTCTGCGAGAAGAAAATCCGCGAGGCCAACGTGCGCATCGAAGAGCGCAAGGGCGACCTTGCCCAGACCGAGGAAGTCATCAAAGACCGCGAGCAGGCCCTCGAGGAGAAGCGCAACGAGCTTGACGAGATTATGGACGAGACCCGCGTAGAGGAGGACAAGCTGAAGGAGAAGGCCCGCGAACTGGAGATGAAAATCGAGTCGCGCCTGCTCACCTCGTTCAAGCGCATCCGCAAGAATGCCCGCAACGGACTGGGCATCGTGTATGTGCAGCGTGATGCCTGCGGCGGTTGCTTCAACAAGATTCCGCCACAGCGCCAGCTCGACATCAAGATCCACAAGAAAATCATCGTGTGCGAGTATTGCGGCCGTATCCTGATCGACCCGGAACTGGCAGGCGTGAAGATCGACAAGCCCGCCACCGACGAAAAGCCCAAGCGCAAGCGCGCTATCCGCAGAAGTAAGGAAGCCGAGGCTGCCGAGGATTGATAATCAATTATTTAAACGTCAATAATATCTTAAACCTATGGCCAAAACAAAACAGAATGGAAGTGTCATCGCCATCGTTACGATGTTCTTCCTCTACGCAATGATTGCGTTTGTCACTAATCTCGGAGCACCCATCGGTGTGATCTGGAAGAGTCAGCCCGGCATCGACGGCAACAACATGCTCGGCATGATGGGTAACTTCATGAACTTCTTCGCCTATCTCTTCATGGGTATTCCGGCAGGAAAGATGCTCACCAAGGTAGGCTACAAGAAGACTGCCCTGATCGGTATTGCCGTTGGTTTCGTGGGTGTGCTGATTCAGTATCTCTCCAGCTTCCCCGAGGGCATCACCGGCTTCTGCGTCTATCTGCTCGGTGCATTCATCTCGGGTTTCTCGGTCTGCATCCTGAACACCGTTGTGAACCCCATGCTCAACCTGCTTGGCGGCGGCGGTAACCGCGGTAACCAGCTGAACCTCATCGGCGGAACGCTGAACTCGCTGACGGGTACCCTGACCCCGATGCTCGTGGGTGCGCTGATTGGCGAGGTGACCAAGTCAACACAGATGGCCGACGTGAACCTCGTGCTCTATATCGCAATGGCCGTGTTTGCCCTTGCTTTCATCATCCTCACCTTCATTCCCATCGAGGATCCCGAACTGGGCAAGGTAAATGCCGACACCAAGTTCGAGCACTCGCCCTGGAGCTTCCGCCATTGCACGCTCGGCGTGATTGCCATCTTCGTGTATGTGGGTGTTGAGGTTGGTATCCCCGGAGCCCTGAACTTCTATCTTTCAGACACCTCAGAGAAGGGTGCCGGACTGCTGGCCAATGCTGCCACCATCGGTGGTGCGGTGGCTGCCATGTACTGGCTGCTGATGCTCTGCGGCCGTCTGGTATCCGGATTCATCGCAGGTAAGGTTTCTTCGCGCCAGCTGATGCTCTGCACCACAAGCGTGGCCATGATTCTCATCCTTGCTGCCATGTTCATCCCGAAGACCAACACCGTCACGATGCCGCTTTTCAACATCATGACCTGCTCGTTCACCTCAGCCGTGGTGCCCATGAGTGCCTTGCTGCTGGTGCTCTGTGGTCTCTGCACTTCCATCATGTGGGCCAGCATCTTCAACCTGGCCACCGAGGGACTTGGCAAGTATACAGCCCAGGCCAGCGGTATCTTCATGATGATGGTTGTGGGTGGCGGCGTGCTTCCGCTCATCCAGGGATGGTTCTCCAACTTCATGGGTTACATGCCCAGCTACTTCGTTTACTTCCTTGCCGTGGCCTATATGTTCTACTATGCGCTGATAGGCTGCAAGAATGTGAACAAAGACATTCCCGTTGACTGATTCCAACTGAAACCGGAATAAAACAAAGAGCCGCCTCCCCAGAAAGGAAGCGGTTCTTTTTTTCTATATTGTAACATATTTTCAGGCCAAGTGCTTGGAGTTTTCCGTTTTATTACTTATCTTTGTGACCGATTCTGAAAAGAATACAACCACGGAATGACAGAGTTGAAGGAAATGTTGAGGCGCGAAGACGTGCGCGGAGTGGTGCGCTCGGCCGACGGCAGACTCAGGGAGTTTCGCCGCCAGGGCGTAATCGACCTGTTCCAGCTGCTCTGCGATGAGCCTGCTTTCTTGCAGGGAGCCTCGATGGCCGACCGCGTGGTGGGGCGGGGTGCTGCCCTGCTGATGGTGAAGGGCGGAGTGAAGGAAGTCTTCACGTTCGTGCTCAGCCAGCCGGCTTTAGACGTGCTCAGGCAGGCGGGCATCACGATTAGCTACGACACCCTGCAGCCGAACATCATCAACCGGACGGGCACCGACATCTGCCCTGTGGAGAAACTCACGGCAGACACAACCGATGCCGATGAGGCTTTCAGGCTCATAGGGAATTTCCTGAACGGAACTAAATCTTAACTACATAGAATATGAACACTACAAAAAACATTGCACTTCATCAGCTGGGAATCAGCGAACTGAAGACCTATCTACTGGCTGTTGCCTTTGTGATTGGAAACATTGCTCTGCCGCAGTTGTGCCACCTCATTCCGCAGGGCGGACTGATACTGCTGCCCATCTATTTCTTCACGCTGATAGCCGCCTATAAGTATGGCTTCACCGTGGGATTGCTCACGGCCGTACTTTCGCCGCTGGTGAACAATCTGCTCTTTGGAATGCCGGCTTCGGGGATGCTCCCCATTATCTTGGTTAAGAGCACCCTTTTGGCTCTGGCTGCTGCCTATATCGCCAAGAAGACGCAGAAGGTGAGTCTGCTGACGGTGACGTTGGCCGTAGTGGCCTATCAGGCCGTAGGCATGTTGGTGGAATGGGCGATGACGGGCTCTTTGCAGGCTGCCCTTCAGGACATTTGGCTGGGCTATCCCGGCATCTTCCTGCAGATTGTAGGCGGCTGGCTGATTCTCCGTTATGTCTTGAAAGACTGATTCATTTCAGGCATTATATCACGCGAAATTCACAAAATGGGTGCTCTGTTTTGTGGATTTCGTGTTTTTTCCGCACATTTAATGCTCCATAAAGAAAGCCGATATCCCGGCGAAAGTGCACAAAATGGCATCGAAATGATGGAATAATGCCTGTTTGGAGGGCATTGAGCGGCCAAATGCGATGCATCTTCTGCCTTTTTTCGGGTATTTCACCATAGGGACTATTGATGCTGGAATATTGTATAAAACTGATAATCAGCCTCTTAGATGAATAGCTGGGTTGAGAAGCATTTCAGTTTCAGTTGTTTCAATTAGAATTCGAAGGGTGCCTTCTTTCTCTTTATTTTATATAACTTATTAATAATTAATTAGTTATATATATAATAGATCGGATTTGAAGAATAATGGTATGCCAAAATTTAACTGAAACAACTGAAACATCTGAAACAAGCTGTTGTTTTCTCCCTACGGGGCCTTTTCTTCTGATGGACGGAAGGCAGGCTTCTGATGGGTGGAAGGCGCGCTTCTGAAGTCTGGAAACAAGGCTTCCAATGGGCGGAAGCAGCGGCTACAGAGTCTTCCGCCTGTCCATCCAGAGCTCAAGCGAGTTGATGATGTTCTGCCACAACACGTAGCAGCCGGCACCCACCGATGCAACGGGATTCAGGTACATATAGCTCACCCAGATGGCCAGGGCCGTATTCTTCTGGAACATGGCCTGTCCGGAGCATATCGGCTCGCCTAAGCGGTTGCCGATGCCGCGCCCGATGCCGAACTGCAGGAAGCACATGATGAGCGACAGGAGCGCAATCATCAGCAGCAGCGAAAGCGAGGCCTCGCTGTGCACGATGTTCTTCACGGTGATGCCCGTGGTGATGCTCAGCGAAACGGCCCACGTGTAGAAACTCAGGTTCGGCTTAGAGATAATCCACCGGTGCAGCCGATGCAGGTAATGACGGATGATGTAGCCCAGTATGAGCGGCAAAACGAGTATCATGGCCACCTTCTGCAGAATCACCAGGAAGGCCTCCACGAAGGTTACTTCCACGCCTTTCTCGAGCATGGGGAACACCAGCGGGATGAGGAGGGCAGAGGCCAGCGAGGAAATGATGGTGAAGGTGGTAATCGTATTGATGTTGCCGCCCAGTTTGTTGGTCACCACGGGGGCAGCCGAGGCACAGGGGGCAATGACGCACGTCAGCACGCCTTCCCATAGAATGCGCTGCTCGGTGGTATGGCAGAACTCCAGTATAATCCATACGTTCAGGGCAATCAGCAGCAGCTGGGCCCCCAAAACACCGAACTGCCAGCGATGGGGGAGCATCTGGTGGAAATCCACCTTGCAGAACGTGATGAGCAGCGTGAGGAACACGCAGACGGGGAAGAATACGTCGAAGAACGGCCCCATGACGGCTCCCACGGGTTCCAGCGCCGGCGTATAATAAAAGGTGAGATAGCACACCGTGCCCACGGCAATAGCCACAGGCAGCGTCCAGTCTTTCAGAAATCGTATAAACTGCTCCATTAGTACTCATTTATAGTTAAACAAAAATCTTCAAAAACCTGTCACAAATCTTTCTGCGGAACATTTTTGTGGGATTTTTGTGGATTTTTGTCCATCACAAAGTGGGTTCCTTGTTATTCCTCCTTAATATCGCTGAGCACGTAGAAGGGGTTGGGCACGTCTTCGGGGAAATAGGCCTTGCCCTCATCGTCCACCCAAACGGCAATGCCACATTGCACGGCCGGATGTTCTTTCGTCAGATACACGCGGGTTTCTTTGCCCGTGATGATATTCTTCATTATCGCTGTCTTCATATCTTGTCGTATTTTAACTTCTCACTTCTCACTCATCACTTCTCATTTATCACTCATCACTTCCTCATAGGTGGGAATTTCCTTCAGGAAATGATACGTGTTGTTCGTATAGTCCATGCGGCAGCAGATGTGTTGCATGCCGTTGGAAACGATGAGATAGTCAACATGCAGCAGCAGATTGTAGGTCGAAATCTGGCTGAAAACCCTTTGCGTGAGCTGTATGTTAGGCGCCTTGTATTCGATGATCATCTGCGGATGTGCCTGCTTGTCGAACAGGATGGAGTCGCATCGCAGCCGTTTGTCGCCAATCTTCAGTTCCACCTCGTTGGCCAGCAGTCCCGCAGGATAGCCCAGATGCCCGATGAGGTAGTGCACAAAGTGCTGCCTGACCCATTCCTCGGGTGTCAGCGCCACGTGTCTGCGGCGCAGTTCGTCGAAAATCAGCCGTTTTCCGTCCTTTTCCGAGACTTTTATGTCGTATGGCGGCAGGTTCAATGGTTCCATTCTTTCTGCTTTAGATAAGAAACTTTTGCCCGGCAAAGCAAACTAAAACTATTTTTTTATTTGTTTTTATTAGTTCTAATTCGTATCTTTGCAACTGAATTAGCGCACAAAGGTACTAATAAAATCGCAAACATCATCATTTCATGGCAGAAAAGAAGCAGACAGCAACCTATGAAGGCATCATGAAAAGCCTTAGGGAAGGTCAGTTCTCACCTATTTATATATTAATGGGCGAGGAGTCGTATTTCATCGACAAGATAACCGACTATATTGCGCAGCATGCACTCAGGGAGGAGGAACGCGATTTCAACCAGACGGTTTGCTTCGGAATTGACGTCTCTGCCGGACAGGTGGCCGACATGGCCCGCCGTTTCCCGATGATGGCCGAACGTCAGGTGGTGATAGTGAAAGAAGCCCAGAATATCAAGAACTGGGACCGGCTGGAACAGTATTTCGAGAAGCCGCAGACGTCGACCGTGCTCGTGATTGCCTATAAGAACGGCACCATCGACGGGCGGAAGAAAATACTGGCCAAGGCGCTGGCTGCCGGCGGGGTGGTGTTCGAGAGCAAGAAAAAGCGCGATTACGAACTGCCCGCCTTCATCGAAAGCTATCTGAAGACGAAAAAGGCAACCATCGACAACAAGGCGTGCCAGATGGTGGCCGACCACATCGGAACCGATTTGAGCCGGCTTACCTCCGAGCTCGACAAGGTGGTGCTTTCGCTTACCGAAACCGACCGCCGCATCACTCCCGAGATTGTGGAAGAGCAAGTGGGGGTGAGCAAGGAGTTCAATGGCTTCGAGATGCGAAGTGCCATTGCAAACCGCGATGTGATGAAGGCAAATAGAATTTTGAAATATTTTGACAGTAATCCGAAGGCGGGAAATTCTTTCATGCTTATCCCGTTGCTTTTTTCTTATTTCCAAAATTTGATGCTGGCTCATTATGCGCCTCAAAAAAACGATGAAAATGCCGTCGCACAATTTTTAGATTTGCGCGGAGGATGGGCTGCGCGCGAATATATTCAAGGAATGAGAAACTATTCTGGAATGAAAACGATGCAGATAATTCAGAAAATTAGAGAAACGGATGCCAAAAGTAAGGGCCTGGATAACCCAAATACCCCCGTTGGCGACCTCCTGAAAGAGCTCGTTTTCTTCATTCTTCACTAAAATTTCTGCTTTTTTCGGCCTGTTTTTTGCTAGATTTCAGATTTTCCTGAAGGTAAATTTTTGGCCTAAATGCCGATGTATTAAAGGCTTTACGCATTTTTTAGGGGCTCAAAACTCGCGTATTTTTGAGCCTCCTGGCCGCTCGTTCAGAATATCGCAGAAATGCCGAAATTTTGAAATTTCGGGCAAATCCGATTTAACGTTAAGCTTCTTTAGGATTTAACACCCCAAACTTTGGTGTTTTAAATTTGCAAATTTGGTATACGTTTTCGTATTTGCAAACCTAAATTGCACGGTTTAAAACTGCACGGCAATACTTTGAATTCGCGATTTTAAAACTAAAACCCGAATCATTGCAGACGTAAATCCATATTTATGCATAATGGTTTTGATTCTTTTAAGTCGCTGAATATGAGTTTAATACACTGAATTCTATATATAAAACCACCCAACATCCGAGCGGTTTCGTTCTGAAAATTGCATATTCACGGGGTTTAAAGGATTGCCAGGTCTAAATAACAGATTCATACCCAGTATTTTCGTTAAAATACCGAATATAAAGTAATTGTAACGATTTTATTCCTAAAATTCGGGTTTGTGATTTTAAATCTAAAATGCACACTTTTTGGATTTAAACTTTAAAAGTGTGAATTCTGAAATTCATTCTTTTCCTTTTAAAATTCTCTCTTTGAAATTTGGAGAATTAAAAGTTTTGGTTTACCTTTGTAAAATCTTAGTAAAGTGCCCTTCGGGGCCAAAAAAATGAACTGATCGTAAAATGAAGGATAGAATCAGAGAGATTATGGAGAGTCAGCACATGACTCAGAAAGTGTTCGCAAGTTTCATCGGTTTGAGTGAAGGATCACTCAGCGGCATCTATTCCGGACGTACCCGTCCCACCCTTAACGTGGTTGAATTGATCAAAGCTAAAATTCCAGCCATCAGCACCGACTGGTTGATGTTCGGTACGGGTAAAATGTACACAACCGATTCTGACTCTTCATCAGCCGACTCTCAAGATGCTGTTCAGGTTCCAGTCAGCCCCACTAACAGTTTCACTACTACCCCATCTGGTGGACATTTCAACGCCCTGGAAAACGTCGGTGTACAACAGACACCAAATAATATCGTAAAAACTGAAGTGAAATATCTTGACAAACCGCAACGTCAGATAACCGAGATCAAGATCTTTTTCGACGACCAGACGTTTGAAAGCTTTGTGCCTAAAAAGTAGGTCTTGGGGTTAGGTAATTCATGTTTTGGAGTTCTCAAAGGACCGTGCCATTATTCGTGGTCACGGTCCTTCTCATTACTATGATGAATCCATATAACTGATTTGCTAAATCCTGATATGCGACATGCCTCTTTCAGCATACGTTGTGTACATAAGATAAATGCCGCTGTCGTTCAAGCGTGGTTCATACTTCTTGGGAGCCTTCAGCCTGGCTACGATTTTCTTTATGGTCTTTTTCATTTCCGTATAGTTTTTATTGTTAAAACTGGATTGTTTGTCACTCTGCAACGCTCGTGTCGTTGTTTCTTGGTGCAAAAATAGGTGATTATCCAGTATGGCGATTCTTTTCCGTGCTACTATTTGTCCACTTTGTATGGACAAGAGCCGCTTTTTTGGACAAATCGGGCAAATGGCCGCAAAAATTGTCTTATATCATTGTATGTTGTTGAATTAAAGTCTGTTTCTTCATGAATTAAACTCTGATTTGTGATGAATTAAACTCTGATTTGTGATGAAATAAAGTCTGATTGGATGGCAATTAAAGTCTAATTGGATGGCAATTAAAGTCTATTTGGATGGCAATTAAAGTCTGATTCCGCAAAAAAATAATGCCCTTTGCGGTACACCATTCGCAATTTTTGTCTATATTTGCAGCATGATGAAGAACTGGATTATTATTATCGTGTTGGCGGCTGCGCTTGCGGGCTGTGCCACCACGGCAGAGAGAATGGAACGGGAGGCCCGAACGGCTGCCCAAGTTTCTGAGGCGTTGGCCAGCAGGCACTATACGATTAATGTGCTGATGATGTATCCACAGAGGGGAAGGGCTGTCAACTTGACAACCAACTACTCGGTGGAGGTGAAGGGGGACTCGCTGATTTCCTATCTGCCTTATTTCGGCAGGGCCTATAATGTGCCCTATGGCGGCGGAAAGGGCTTGAACTTCATCGCTCCGATAACGGGTTACCAGACGGAAACCGACCGAAAGGGAATCACGCGCGTGGTGCTGACTTCCGAGAACGAGGAGGACCATTATCGGTACATTCTGGAGGTTTCCAGTAGCGGTGACAGTTACATTCAGGTGCAGTCGCGCCAGCGAGACTTCATCCGTTATTCCGGGCGCATGGACCTTTAGCCTGCACTAGCTGAAAAAGAGGTCTTTGGAGTGAAGCGATACCAACGGTTATTTGGACGGAAATGTGCCGGCCCCTCCTTCGCCCTGTAGCACTTCGGGCACCTTCTCTGCCTTCATGCATTTATATTTATAAGGTATCTTCACCTCTCCCTGCTCATCGGCCTTGAAAGAGTCGCTGAAGAAATTGTTCTTCAGGTTCCATGCCTTGGCATCCTTCTGACGGAAGGGATTCTTCACTCCGGGCATGAAATAGCAGCCCTCGAGCAGCATCTCGCATTCCTTTCGGGCGTTGGCGGCTGCCGTATTTCCGGCGCAGTCGTACAGACAGTTCAGCACGTGGATAGTGCCGAAGCGGGCCATCGGCATGCGCTGGTCGCACCCTTTCCCCCAGATGCAGTTGGCAAAGGTGACGTTCAGGTTGTCGACACCCTGGCTGGGATTGTCGCTGGCACCCACCAGATTGGTGTTCATGTGGATATAGGCCAGGTCGCTGTAGCTGAATGTGCACCACGAAACGGTGATGAAGTCGGAGCGGGAATTGATGTCGAAATTGGCATCCATGCCGTCCAGGAAGTCGCAATGGTCCACCCACAGGTGGGTAGTGGCCGATGCCGTGAGCAGGTCGTCGCCGCTGACATCGATAGAGCCCGGTCCTTCGAACCTCAGGTTGCGGATGATGATGTTGTCGCATCCCGACAGTCTCAGCAGTCCCGAGTGTCGGAATTCTTCTTTCGCATCGTTCAGGTAGTCTATAAGGAACTGTCTGACGCAGAATTCCATCTCCTCGCGCACGGGAAGTCCGTTGCTGAGTGTTCCTCCGTTGCCCTGAGTGCTGCGTTTCTTCACCTCCGCGGCATCGAGTTTCTTCTTGATATCTTCGGTCACCTTGAAGGCCGTCCGCAGGGTGGCTCCGTTGATGCCGATAAGCGATTTGTTCTGCTGTTTCGATAGCGTTACCGCCTGGTTGAGGGTGAACGGTCCGTTACGGCCGTCGAGAATCACGATGTCGTAAGTCTTCAGAGCCTTGATGATGGCTGCTCCCATGTCGCTGCCGTCGCTCACAAGCGTTACCGACTGACCGCCTTCGCCTCCGCAGAGGTTGAAGCAGCCTCCGTCGAGACTAGTGCATGTGGCCCATCCGAAGGGTTTGCCCAGATCGTGTTTGTTCTTGGCTTGTGCGTGAATGGCCAGCACGTTGGCGAGCACGACCATCAGGGCTGCTGCCATTATCTTAAGTTTGTTTCGTAGCATAACTGATTTGTTTGTAGCGTTTGTTGGCTGCAAAGATACGATTTAGTGAGGACAAAACAAAGAGTTTTTACTCTTTTTTTGTCGAGCGTGAGTATTTTCGCTCTCAGCAGAGATACGATTTAGCGAGGACAAAACAAAGAGATTTACTCTTTTTTTCCTCTAAAGAAAACTTAATTTCTTTGTGCTACACGCCTGTAATTCCAGATTTTTATATACTTTTGTATCCTAAATATATATAATGTATAGGTTATGAAAAAGACAACACTCATACTGATGCTCTTCGTGGCATGGTCGCAACTGGCCTTGGCACAATGGGCAGCACCCGCCGACGCCGATGCAAAGTATGCCAAGGATTTGGTGGCTGCCGGCTCTGTGGCTCCCGACTTTAAGATGAAGGCCCTGGATGGCAAGACCGTGAAACTGAGCAAGCTGGCCAAAGGCCGCTGGACGCTGATTGATTTCTGGGCCTCGTGGTGCCCCGACTGCCGCAAGGATATTCCCAATGTGAAGCGCATGTTAAGTGACTTTGCACCCAAGGGCGTGCAGTTCGTGGGCGTTTCGTTCGACACGGATGCCGATGCCTGGAAGGCTGCGGTTGAAAAATACGGGCTCGACTACACGCAGGTGAGCGAGCTGAAGAAGATGCGCGAGTCGGACGTGGCGCAGACTTTTGGCGTGAAGTGGATTCCCTCGATGGTACTGCTGAATCCCGAGGGCAAGGTAGTGCTCTCTACTGTGCTTTCCGACAAGATGGAAAAGACGCTCACCGAGACGTTTGCTCCGCGTGAGCGCCCTGAAATAGGAACCCGTGAGACGCTCACCATCGATGGCAGCAAGGGAAAACTGGCTGCCGTGATACAGAAACCCGCCCTGCAGCAGGGCCAGTGCTGTCCGATGGTGATGCTTTGCCACGGATTTGGCGGCAGCAAGGAAGGGCAGATGTTCGACCTGATTGCCGACTCCCTCTGCCAGCACGGCATTGCTTCCATCCGCTTCGACTTCAACGGCCATGGTCAGAGCGAGGGCGAATTTGTGGATATGACCGTTCCCAACGAGATTGAGGATGCCCAGAAGGTGTTTGAATACGTGCGCGACTTGCGCTATGTTGACGGCGTTGCGCTGGTGGGCCATTCCCAGGGAGGCGTGGTGGCCAGCATGTTGGCCGGTCAGCTTTCTGCCGATGATATAGCAGCCGTGGCCCTGATGGCTCCTGCAGCCGTTCTTCGCGATGATGCCATCCGCGGCAACACTATGGGTGCAACGTATAATCCGCTGGATGCTCCCGAATATGTGGAACTCTACGGAGGTCGCAAGCTGGGCCGCAACTATATCACGTCGGCTTTCCGTCTGCCCATCTACGAGACGGCGGCAAAATACACCGGACCGGCGCTGATTGTGCATGGCACGGCCGACCGTGTGGTGCCCTACACCTATGGCATCCGCTATCATCAGCTGTGGAAGGACAGCGAGTATGTGGAGCTTGACGACCACGACCACGGATTCTCGCAGAACGTGTATCGTGCCACTCGCGTTGTAAGTGATTTCCTGATTAAAACATTGAAGAAATGAGTCTGAAGAAATATATATCCGACCTGAAAGTCGCTGCTGCCGAGCGCATCAACGAGAAGTATGTGCTGCTGAGGCTTACCGACGACCATCCGCTGCCGGAGATGGTTCCCGGGCAGTTCGTAGAGGTTCGTGTGGATGGTTCGCCCTCGACATTCCTGCGTCGTCCGATTAGTGTGAACTTCGTTGACAGAGAGAAAAACGAGCTTTGGCTGCTGGTGGCCACCATCGGCGACGGCACACGCCGCCTTGGACAGCTGCAGGCAGGCGACATTGTGAACTGTGTGCTGCCTTTGGGCAATGGCTTTACCATGCCCACAGAGCAGAAGAAAGTGCTGCTGGTGGGCGGCGGTGTTGGGGTGGCTCCCTTGCTTTATTTCGGCAAACAGCTGAAAGACCGCGGCATGGAGCCTACTTTCCTACTGGGAGCCCGTTCTGCCAAAGACCTGCTGATGCTGGAAGAGTTCGAGAAGTACGGCCGTGTATTCGTCACTACCGAGGACGGGACGGCTGGCGAAAAGGGCTTTGTCACCCAGCATTCGCTCCTTCAGAAAGAATCGTTCGACCAGATCAGCACTTGCGGCCCGAAGCCCATGATGGTGGCCGTGGCGCGTTTTGCCCGCAAAGAGGGCGTGTTCTGCGAGGCTTCGCTGGAGAACCTGATGGCCTGCGGACTGGGAGCATGCCTCTGTTGTGTGGAAAAGACCACCGAGGGCAATCTCTGCGTCTGCAAGGAAGGTCCCGTGTTTGATGTTAAACGCTTAATGTGGTAAGGTATGGCAAAACTGAATGTAAAGATAGGAAAACTGGGACTGAAGAATCCCGTGATGACTGCCTCGGGCACGTTTGGCTACGGCGTTGAATTTGCCGACTTCGTAGACCTCAGTCAGATTGGCGGCATCATCGTGAAAGGCACCACGCTGAAGCCTCGCGAGGGCAACGACTACCCCCGTATGGCCGAGACTGCCCAGGGCATGCTCAACTGTGTGGGACTTCAGAACAAGGGCGTGGATTATTTCTGTAAGCATATTTATCCGGAAGTGAAGGACATCCAGACCAATGTGCTGGTGAACGTCAGTGGCTCGTCGCCCGAGGACTATGCCGAATGTGCCGCCCGTATTGATGAGCTGGAGGGCATTCCGGCCATCGAACTGAACATCTCGTGTCCGAATGTGAAGCAGGGCGGTATGGCCTTTGGCGTCACCTGCGAGGGGGCTGCCTCGGTGGTTCGTGCCGTTCGCGAGCGCTATCACAAGACGCTCATCGTGAAACTTTCGCCCAATGTGACGAACATTGCCGACATTGCCCGTGCCGTTGAGGCCGAGGGTGCCGACAGCGTTTCGCTAATCAATACGCTGATGGGCATGTCGATAGATATTGAGAAGCGGCGTTCGCGGCTGAGCATCGGTACTGGCGGACTGAGCGGTCCTGCCGTGAAGCCCGTGGCAGTGAGGATGGTGTGGCAGGTAGCCCGTGCGGTTAAGATTCCCGTGGTTGGCCTTGGCGGCATTATGACTGCCGAAGATGCCATCGAGTTCCTGATGGCCGGAGCCACCGCCATCGAGATTGGAACGGCCAACTTCATTGATCCCGCAGTTACTATTAAGGTACGCGACGGCATCAACGACTGGCTCGACCGCCATGGATGCAGTTCGGTACAGGAAATCATCGGAACCGTGGAAGCCTGACATTCTTGACGAAACAATAAAAAAGCGCCTCATCGGATGATGGGGCGCTCTTTGTTTGCTTCCTTTCTTTCTTTTATTTCACTCCTTCAACGGTATAGCCTGCATCGCGGAGCAGTTGCAGGATTCCCTTGTTGCCAGGCAGTTTCTCGATGCCGAAGACGAAGAGGGTGGGGGCTCCCTTCATGATGCCGGGCATTTTCTGTGCCCATTGTGCAATGCGCTCCTGACATGCATTCACCTCCTCGGCCGTAGCGTCGCAGTTGCCGCCGATTTTCTCGTTCAGGGCCTGCTCGATGGTGTTCATGTTCTGCATCATATAGCCGTTGAGCACGTTGTCCATCTGCTTCTGGTAGAAACTCTGATTGTCCACCAGGCACATCATTTGCTCTTTCTGGCGCTTTTCCGAGGCTGCCTTGTAGACAACGTTGGCATATTCCTCGATGGTCTCCATGCCGAACATAGGCATGTTGTTCTTCTTGGCCAGCTGCACGAAGTAGGCATCAATCTGCGACATTGGGTCGAACGTGCCGCGATGGTTCGAGAGATAGAGCCAGATTTTCATCTCGTGGAGCAGGGCTGCAGGCGTTTTCTTCTCAATCTTGGCAGCCAGCATGCGGTTGCGCAGATCCTGCTCCTGTGTCTTCATCAGGAATCCGTTGAAGCGCTTCAGCTCGTCGGCGCTGAGCAACTGCTGGATAGTTTTGCCGCCAGCCAGCGTCGAGGCCTCCTTCACGGTCTGCGAGGCATCGGCTGTAGCCACGTCCACATTCAGTTCACCGTACATCTGATCGGTACCATTGAGGGCATCGCCGATGCCGTTGATGAGTTGCGCCATAGCCGCGGGAGCCAGGCGATGAGTACCCACCACGTAGGAGGGCTTTTCAAGTCCATTACCGGAAATCTTGTACATCAGCTGAGCCGATGCACCAATGGTGCCAAGCACCAAAGCAATAGATAAAATTATTCTCTTCATAATATCTCAATGTTTTTAAAAACCTTAATTTCTTTGCAAAAGAGAGCGGCCAACGGGCCGCTCTCAACCAACACAAAAACTAAACTAGACTTAATTGAACAAGAGCGGGAGTTTCACAACCCCTTCGCTTTGTCGGATGCAAATATACAGATAAAGTTTGTATTGTAAGTATAAACAAATGTTTTTTTAACACTGTTTAAATTTTTTCTTACAGTTTTGCCGTCTTGTTCATCAAATATTGGTCGAGAGTTACCATGGCAGCCATGGCTTCCACGATGGGTACTGCCCTGGGCAGCACGCAGGGGTCGTGGCGCCCCCTTGCCTTCAGGGTGGTGGGATTGCCCTCTAAATCCACAGTCCTTTGTTCCATTAGCAGAGTGGCAACCGGCTTGAACGCTATTCTCATATAGATGTCCTGTCCGTTCGAGATGCCTCCCTGTATGCCGCCGCTGTGGTTTGTGAGCGTCTGTATCCGACTTTTTTCCGCGTTCTCAGCGGGTATGTCTTTACTGTCAATATTATTTACGAAAATGTCGTTTTGTTCCGACCCTTTTGTGCTTACGCAGTCGAATCCTTCGCCGTATTCAAAGCCTTTCACGGCATTGATGCTCAGCATGGCGGCTCCGAGCATTGCATGGAATTTTCCGAATTCAGGCTCGCCCAGTCCCGGGGGGCATCCCTTGATGACGCAGGTGATGATTCCGCCCACGGTGTCGCCCTTGGCTTTCACGCCGGCAATGAGTTGTTCCATCTGCTCAGCCTTCTCGGGGTCGGGACATCTGACGATGTTCTGCTCAGCCAGCTCAAGGTTGTATTTGCGGTAGTCTTTGTCGAGTGCAATGTCGCCCACCTGCGAGGTGTATGCCTGGATGGTGATGCCCAACTGCTTCAGCGCCAGTTTGGCCAGCGCACCGCCCACACATCTGGCTATCGTGATACGGGCCGACGTTCGGCCTCCTCCGCGATGGTCGCGGATTCCGTATTTCTGATAGTAGGTGTAGTCGGCATGCGAGGGACGGAACAAGCAGCGCATGTTCTCGTAGTCCTGCGAGTGCTGGTTCTCGTTGTGAACGATGAAGCCGATGGGGCACCCCGTGGTCTTTCCCTCGAACACTCCGCTCAGCAGTTGCACGCGGTCGCTTTCCTTTCGGTCGGTGGTGATGCGGCTCTGTCCGGGCTTGCGACGGTCAAGCTCGTGCTGAATGAAGTCCATGTCAACTTCAATGCCGGCGGGCATGCCGTCGATTACGCCGCCCACGGCCTCTCCGTGACTTTCGCCGAACGATGTCAGCGTGAACAGTTTGCCGATAGTATTACTCATTGTCTGATTCTGTTATTAAGAATTGCATCCGCCGCAGCCGTTTTCGCCACAGCCTCCCTCGCAGCCGCCTTCGCAATCTCCGCCTCCGCAACCGCCACAGCCACCGCATCCGGTGCTGAGTCGCTTGATGAGGCTGGAAATCTCCTGTTCGGTGGCATCACGGTTCTCCACGATGGAGCCCACGAAGTTCAGCGACTTTCCTGCCAGTGGGTGGTTCAGGTCGAGCGTCACCTTGTCGTCCGAGATATCCTTCACGCGGGCCACGAACTGGTCGCCCTGTTCGTTCTGCATGGGCAGCATGGCATTCACCTTCACGTGCTCGTCGTCGAACTTGCCGTCAATCTCGAACACGCTGCGCTCCAGTTCCACCACCCGCTCGTCGAAGAATTCCCCGTAGGCATCCTTCTTGTCGATGGTGAAGTCGAACTCAGCGCCTGTGGGCAGCCCTTCCACCTGTTTCTCGAACTCGTCGAGCGCAATTCCGAAGCCGCTGATGAAGGCGAAGGGATTCTCCTTCGAAGCAATTTCGGTTAGTTCGCGTTCACCGTCCTTTTCGGTGTAGAGCTTGTAGGCCACGGCTATGAATTTGTTTTGTTTTTTGTCCATTCCTGTACTTATTTCTTGATTATTTCTTTCGGGTGGCAAAGATAAATAAAAAAACTGAGATTTTTTTGATTTGCGTCAAAAATAATGGCAAAAGTGCATCATCGTGCCCGTTTTCTGCTTGATTTGAAGAATAACTGCCGTAACTTTGCACCCGGAAAACAGAAGAACACATGCTTCTTGATGAGGCATCATAGTTAGTATTAATATTATAAAGAAAAGGTAAAAAGATTGATTATGAAGAAGATGATTTTAATGGCTGTTGCCCTGCTCAGCATGAGCACAGCATTTGCAGGAAACGATCACGTGAACAATGCCCGCGAGGCCTACGTGATGAACGTCAACCAGTTCAGCCTCGGCCGTACGCTCGGACTGACCGGCGAGCAGATTGATGCCGTGGAGTACATCACCGACAAGTTCCGCATGGAAATGTACCGTGCAGGCTATTCAAAGGAGGCCCGCCGCCACGAGCGCGTCATGAAGGCCGTCAGCCGCAACCTGCGCTACATGCACTCGGTGCTCAGCCACGAGCAGTATCGCACCTACGTGATGGTGCTCAACGCCACGCTCCACAACCGCGGACTCTTGGATTAATATTTCATCAGAACTGCATTTTCATCAGATGCAGGCCATTTAGCCAGAAAAACTTTGTGCTTTTCTGGCTTTTTTTGTATTTTTGCACCCGATACCTTATTTTATAATAGAATTCATGACACGTATGCGGTTATTCTCACTCATCCTTATCCTGTTGCTGACGCTTCCCGCAGCCGCCCAGCAGCCTGTGCTCCGTAAAATGTCCACCATGGTGCGCTATGCCGCCCTTGAGAACGATGCCCAAGGAAGGCACCAGCAGAGCAGGATGAAGGGACAGCACAAAGACCACAGCCTTATCGCCTTCGTGAAGACCAAGGGCGATGCCGCCCGTCTGCTCGGCGACTACGACAGTCACGTGCTGGCCCAATGGGACGACATCTGCATAGCCCGCATCCCGCTGTCAAGACTCAATGCCCTCTCGGCCTCGCCCGACGTGCTGCGCATCGAGGCCAGTCCATCGTGCAAGCCGCAACTCGACACCACCTTATATATTAACAACTACGCACCCGTACACGAAGGTCGCGATTTGCCCCAGGCCTATACCGGCAAGGGTGTCGTGGTAGGCATCGAGGACATCGGATTCGATTTAACCACTCCCAATTTCTTCACCGCCGACCTCAGTCAGAACCGCATCCGCCGTTTCTGGGACCAGCTCTCGATAGATACCGTTGGCAGCAAGATGACTGTTGGTCAGGAATACACCACCCCCGAGGCCATCATGGCCTATGCCCATTCGCGCGATGCCGACACCCAGCGCCACGGCTGCATGACGCTCGGCATTGCCGCCGGCAACGGATTCGACACCAAGTGGCGCGGAGTGGCCTTCGAGAGCGATATCTGTGCGGTCAGCAACGCCGTCTCGGCCGACACCATCTATATCGAAAAAGAGCGGCGCAACCTATACACCACCGCCACCGATGCCCTTGGCTACAAATACATCTTCGACTATGCCACCAGCGTGGGCAAGCCCTGCGTGATTACCTTCAGCGAAGGTTCGCCCTACAGTTTCAGCGACGACATGGACCTCTTCAACCAGGTTATTGGCAAGATGACCGGCCCCGGCCGCATCTTCGTGGCATCGGCAGGCAACGAGTCGGTGCATGGTGCCAAGACCTATTTCTGCAAGATGCCCGGTCAGGAGCGCACAGGAACCTTCCTCACCGACTCAGGCGACCGGCTGCTGGTCAATATGCTCAGCGCCGACGAGTTCCGTCTTTCGCTCCAAGTGTATAATGCCGATGAGCCCGTCACGTTCAGCATGCCCTCGCGCGACATCATTGCCGACGAAGACTCGCTCATCATCGACACAGTGAAGGTGGATGCCACCGAATACGTGATCTACTGGAATGCGTTCACCCCCACCGGCGACTTCGGCAACAAGCTTGTCTATCAGCTCTATGTGAAAGGGCCCAAGAACATAGGCCACACCCAGCCGCTGGCCATGGTCATCGAGGGAACCGAGGCCAAGGTTGAGGTGTTCAGGTATAAGGGCGACTTCGGCTCTCATAATGCCAACCCCGACCTGGATGCAGGCCAGACGTCGCACAACGTGCTCATGCCCGGCTGCTCGCCCTATGCCATCTGTGTGGGGGCCTCAGCCTATCGCCGAGGCTACTACGATGCCGATGGCGACTACCATTCGTGGCCCTATGGCGAGGGAGGCGTGTGGGCATCGTATAGCGGTGTGGGGCCCACGCCCGAAGGCTACATCAAGCCCGACGTGGTTGCCAACGGCACCAATGTCTATTCGTCAGGTTCCAGCTACTATCTCGAAGCCAAGGGAGCCAGGGGAGCCGAGACAGGCTTCTCCACCTACAACGGCCGCACCTATCCCTGGGATGCCGACCTCGGCACCAGCCTCTCCACACCCGTCGTGGCAGGCATCATCGCCCTCTGGCTCGAAGCCAATCCCAGTCTGACGCCCCAGCAGGTGATGGAGGTCATTGCAGCCACCAGCCGCCACCACGACAGCAACCTTACCTATCCCAATAATATCTACGGATATGGCGAAATCGATGCCTACAAGGGATTGCTCATGGTGCTCCAGCTGAGCGGCATACAAGGCATTTCCGACAGCCATCCCCGCGAGGCCTCCCTGCGCGTCACTTCTGCCGGTGCCGAGATAACCTTCGATGCCCCTGTGGATGCGCCTCTCCAGCTTACCGCCTACGACCTTCAGGGACGCCAGCAGCTGCGCCTCACCATCCCCTCAGGCACCTCCGTCTACACCCTTCCCGCCGGCTCGCTTCCCCGCGGTGTCTATGCCCTGCAGCTGGGCCGTATGGGTTCGTGGCTCGTGCGCATGTAGTGGTAAGTCATCATTAGTAGGTATTCCTCAAAACCATTATTTTTAGGTATTGCCCGTTTCCCGTTTTCCGTGTATCTTTGCACCCGGAATCAAGCATCATATACATCAACAAAGATAACACGGAAAATGAGTAAGACAGTAGTAGTTTTCGGTTCTTCAACCGGCACATGCGAGGCTATCGCAGAGAAAATCGGCGCCAAAATCGGGGCCGAAGTAGTCAATGTTCAGGATTTGACCGACGAAGTGCTTTCGGCCGACAATATCCTTCTGGGCACCTCCACATGGGGCGCAGGCGAATTGCAGGACGACTGGTACGACGGCATCGGCATCGTCAAGGCTGCCGACCTGAAGGGCAAGACCGTAGCCATCTTCGGCTGTGGCGACTCTGCTAGCTATGGTGATACCTTCTGCGGAGCCATGAAAGAGCTCTACGATGCTGCCAAGGCGGCCGGTGCCAACGTCATAGGCGAAGTATCCACCGACGGCTATACCTTCGACGACAGCGATGCCGTGGTTGACGGAAAGTTTGTCGGCCTTGCCCTCGACGACATCAACGAAGACGATAAGACCGACGGGCGCATCGACGCCTGGATTGCCCAGCTCTCTCTCTAAACCCATCATTAAGCACACACGACAATGCAACAGGCAGAAATACTTCCGGCTGACATGAAGGTGCTCATGAACCACATCTATGAGCTCAAGAAAGGAGTGCGCAACATGGTGCTCTTCACCTTCAACAAGCGCCATGCAGAGTTTGCCACCCGCCGGCTGCAGCATTCAGGCATCAGCTACATCATACAGCCCGTGGGCAACGACCGTCTGAACCTTTTCTTCGGAAAGAAGCAGTGCCTGGATGCCATCCGCATGATTGTCAACCGTCCGCTCAACCAGCTCACTCCCGAAGAAGACTTCATTCTCGGCGCCATGCTCGGCTACGACATCTGTGCCCAGTGCGAGCGCTTCTGCGAGCGTAAGGAGCGGTGCAATCACGACTGCCGCCATTGCCAGTGTGCACAATAGAGTAAAAATCTTGTTCGCTAAATTTACATAATGTTTTTGTATAAGGCCAAGGGCTGTCCGCGAGGATGGCCCTTTGTTTCTGCTGGGCAGAAGGGATGTTTCCATCCAACGGATGCCGTGTTTCCGTCCGATGGAAGCATTTCTTCCAGACTTTAAATGGATTTCAATCAGACTTTAATTGCCTACCATTTAGACTTTAATTGCCTTCCAATCAGACTTTAATTGGAGCTCATCCAGACTTTATCGGATTTCATGCAGCTCTTGGTGGGAGAAAGCAAAAATTGGAATTTGTGACATTTTGATTTTGCTCGGCATAGCATTGGACAAAAATCGGGACGATTTGTGCGATTTGTCCATAAAAGGGGTCTTTGTCCATACAATGATGCAAGATAGTTGGCAGTTTTTTGCGGAAGATGCCGGAAAAGGCACTACCTTTGCACTCGAGACATAATTAAGTATTTTTACCCTTTTCTTTACCTAAATTATCACTGAAGAATCGCTCCTACTCCTCAGGGGGCGATTTCTTTTTTTATGGCTTTCGGAAAGGGCTGCTTGCAAAGGGGGTACCCAAAACGTTCACCGTCTCCCAAAACGTTCACCGTCCATGATTGGAGCAAAACGAACTCCCCTCCCATCGTAGGGGAGGGGCAGGGGTGGGTTCAGTATTAAGAAATCTCGGCTGACAACAAACATTACAGACCCCACCCCCAAACCCCTCCCCTTGAGGGGCGGGGAGTCCTTTGGCGGCTTTTTCCACCATTCTCTGTTAAATAATGTTTTATTCGTAGAATAAACTTTTAAATCGTTTCTCCGTGTCATAAAGTTTCTGTATTTTTGTGCATTAAATAACTTAAAACCGGTACTTCATGAAAAAGGCAATCGTTACAATCGTCGTGGTGCTGATAGTGCTTGCCGCCATCTGTGCGGTGACCAACCCCAACAGGGAAGCCCACATCGACGCCATACAAGAATCGTATATGGGAAAGCTGGACAGCAACAGCTTCGACTTCCTGGACGGAAAGTCGCTGACGCGCATCGTGCTGAACGAATCGCTCAACTACAAGAGCTACGGGCTGTGGAGCACCAGCGGGGTGATGAACCATAACCTGGCGTTCGGCATCTTTGGTCATGTGTTCGTGATGGACCAGCCCATCGAGAAGAAATGATAAATCTAAATAATATAATAACAAGGATGATGAAAAATTGGAAAATGACGGTGGCCGCCGCCGCAGTTGTGCTGGTGGCTGCCTGTGGTACAACCCGCACCGTGCCCCTGACGGGCAGAACGCAGAAAGTGGCCGACAATGCCCAGATACTGAGCCTGTCGCTGAATGAGTATCAGAGCTACATGAAGACGGCTAAGAAGTCGACCAACGCGCAGAACACGGCTATGGTGGAGCGCGTGGGCAAGCGACTGGCTACCGCCGTGGAGAACTATCTGAGGCAGAACGGCTACGAGAGCGAGCTGCAGGGCTATCAGTGGGAGTTCAACCTGGTGCAGAACAACGAGGTGAACGCATGGTGCATGCCCGGCGGAAAGATTGTGGTGTACGAAGGTCTGCTGCCTGTCACTCAGACGGAAGCCGCACTGGCCATCGTGCTCGGACACGAGATTGCCCATGCCGTGGCCATGCATTCAGCCGAGCAGTATCAGAAGAAGATGAACCAGCAGACTGGCTTGCAGGCTGGTGCCGTGCTGGCATCGGTGCTGGGCGTTGGCTCCGAGATGACCAGTCTGGGCACACAGGTGGCAGGTCAGTATCTCAGCTTCAAGAACCTGAGCTACTCGCGCGACCATGAGAGCGAGGCCGATCATCTGGGACTCATCTTCGCCGCAATGGCTGGCTACGACCCGCAGGTGGCTATCGACTTCTGGGGACGCATGGGCTCGAGCAACGTGCCCGAGTGGCAGAGCTCGCACCCGAGCAACGAGAACCGCATTGCCGCCATCAAGAAGGAGATGCCCGAGGCGCTGCAGTACTATAACGCTGCCATAGGCAAGACAACCACCGCTGCCCCCAAGGCCACCACAACGAAGGCCTCTACAAAGAAAGCCTCTACGAAGAAGCAGACCACGACGAGCAGCGGACAGCGCTTTAAGATAGGCAACTGATGCTGTGGCTGCCGCGACCCTCGGGGATGGCCGACATGAAGGCTAAGGTGAACCGTTTCTGGTGCAGGAAGGGATTTACCGCAGCCACCGTGTTCGGTCGCATCTACACTCGCTCGCAGGAGGCTGCCGACCAGCTGAACAGCCGTTTCGACGCGCTGAAAAACCACGAGATGATTCATCTGCGCCAGGCTCAGTCCACGCACGACTCGTGGCTGCTGTTCTATGTGCGCTATTTCTGGTATTCGTTGCGCGCCATTGGCTATATCCGGCGGATGAAGAATGCGATGTACTATCTGAATCCGTTCGAGATGGAGGCCTACCGCCACATGTACGAGAAGGATTACCTGGAGCGTTGTGCCGACGGCGGTGCCGTGGAGTGGAAGGAATTCGCCCGAATGTCGCTTGCCGCCCGCATGCGCTATGTCAGGAAGAACAACCTGTGCTAATGTAGAGTGTAGAATGTAGAGTTATGATTACCATGCAGGCCTTTCTACTCCCCTCCCATTGTAGGGGAGGGGCAGGGGGGGGCAGTAATTTCAACAAACAAATAAAATAAAGAAAACATGGAACTGATACATTATTTAGCAGATTATATGTGGCAGACATGGGCGGTGGTTGCCGTCATTTGTCTGATTCTGGAACTGATGAACGGCGACTTCTTCATCATGTGCTTCGCCATCGGAGGCGCTTGTGCCGCCATCTGTGCCGCACTGGGTGCCGGCTTCTATTGGCAGATGGGTGTCTTCGCCCTGTTCACGCTCATCAGTCTGTTCCTGGTGAGGCCCTTCGCCTTGCGCTACCTGCATAAGAACGACGACCCGCGGCCCAGCAATGCCGATGCGCTGATTGGCCGCAAGGGCAGGGTGGTGGAGGCCATTCCCGCCGACGGATTCGGACGCGTAGCCATCGATGGCGATGTGTGGAAGGCCGTATCGGCAACTGGTACCGAAATTCCCCGCGGAGCCAATGTCAGCGTGAAGTCGATGGAAAGCATCACCGTCACCGTAGAAGAAATATAAACCATAAACAATAAATCTCAATCCCCAGAAAACTATGGACATCATGAGTTATGTGCTGATTGCCATCATCGTATGCGTAATCATTTTTGCCAAGATGGCGCTGGTCATCATCCCACAGTCGGAAACAAAAATCATTGAGCGCCTTGGCCGCTACTATGCCACGCTGAAGCCGGGTATCAACCTGATTATCCCCTTCATCGACCGTGCCAAGGAAATTGTAGTGCTCAACCGCGGGCGCTATGCCTATAGCAACTCCATCGACTTGCGCGAACAGGTGTACGACTTCCCCAAGCAGAACGTCATCACCAAGGATAACGTGCAGACCGAAATCAACGCGCTGCTCTACTTCCAGATTGTGGACCCCTTCAAGGCTGTCTACGAGATTTCTAACCTGCCCAACGCCATCGAGAAGCTCACGCAGACCACGTTGCGTAACATCATCGGCGAACTGGAACTGGATGAGACGCTCACCTCGCGCGACACCATCAACACCAAGCTGCGCGCCGTGCTCGACGATGCAACCGACAAGTGGGGCGTGAAGGTGAACCGCGTGGAGCTGCAGGACATCACACCGCCGTCGAGCGTGCTCAATGCCATGGAGAAGCAGATGCAGGCCGAGCGTAACAAGCGTGCACAGATTCTGACCTCCGAGGGTGAGAAGGCTGCCGACATTCTGGCTTCAGAGGGTGAGAAGACCGCCATGATTAACCGTGCTGAGGCTGCCAAGCAGCAGGCCATTCTGACCGCCGAGGGTGAGGCTCAGGCTCGCATCCGCAAGGCCGAGGCTGAGGCCATTGCCATCGAGAAGATTACCGAGGCCGTGGGCAAGACCACCAATCCGGCCAACTACCTGCTGGCGCAGAAGTATATTCAGATGATGGAAGAACTGGCCAAGGGCGACAAGACCAAGACCGTATACCTGCCCTTCGAGGCAACGAACGTGATGGGCTCCATCGGCGGCATCAAGGAACTCTTCAAGGGCGAGTAATACTTTTGACTTTGAACATTGAAGATTCTTCACTCTTCACTTTTCATTCTTCACTTTAATGAAAATATGTATTGTATGCGGCGCGCGGCCTAACTTCATCAAGGTGGCACCCTTGCTGAGGGTGCTGAAAGCTAGGCAGCGCGATTTCTCGCTCATCTATACGGGGTGCGAAGACGATCCCACGCTGGAGTCCTCGCTCTTCGACGATTTGCAGATACCCCGTCCCGATGTCTATCTCGGCGTCGACAGTCAAAGCCTGAATGAGATTACCGGGCGCGTGATGGGCGAGTTCGACCAGTATCTGGACAGCTATGCTGCCGATGTGGTGATTGTGGTTGACGATCTGGCCTCCACCATGGCAGCCGCCATCGTCACCAAGAAGCGCGGCATCAGGCTGGCTCATCTTGTGGCCGGCACCCGCTCGTTCGATATCTCTATGCCCAAAGAGGTGAACCGCCTGGTGATTGACGGGCTGAGCGACCTGCTTTTCACGGCTGGTATCTCCTCTTCGAGCCATACCACCAACGAGGGCGTTGCCCAGAGTAAGGTGTATATGGTGGGCAACATCCTGATAGACAATCTCCGCTTCTGTCATAATCGCTGGCAGCGTCCGGCGCTGATGGATGAAATGGGTCTTGAGGAAGGGAAATATCTGGTGCTGACCATCAACCGTAAAGCATTGCTGAACGACCAGGAGAACTTGCAGCGCATGCTCACTGCCATTGCCGAGAATGCAGGTGAAGTGCCCGTCGTTGCCTTCATCCGTCATTTGCCCTGTGGGCAAGATTCTTCACTCTTCACTCTTCACCCATCACTTCCATACCTAGAGTTCGGCTATCTCACGGCCCATGCCAAAGGTATCATCACCGACTCGGGAAACGTGGCTGAGGAAGCCACTTTCAACCATGTGCCCTGCATCACGCTGAACAGCTACACCGAGCACATAGAGACCGTGAAGGTAGGCACCAACGAACTGGTGGGCGAAGATGCCCAGCTGTTGGGTCAGAAAGTTGCACAGATGGTAAGCGGACAATGGAAACAAGGCGAACTTCCCGACCGCTGGGACGGCCGCACCGCCGAGCGCATCCTTCAAATATTAAGTGAAGAATGAAGAGTGAAGAATTAACGCGAAGCGTCAATGATGATCTTTTCTCTCTGAGCGGTAGCAAATTCTTCACTTTTCACTCTTCACTCTTCACTTTAAAACTCGAACCGCGCAACGAGCGGCAGATGGTCGCTATACCCTTTATTGTAGCGCATACCATTATAATTACGGTGGGGTTGAATCCCTCCGTATTTTTTGTCCTCTTCTATCAGGAAGTCAGGGTCGTGGACATACACCTCTTGAAAGGCAGGAACCAACGCGCTGCTCACCAGAATGTGGTCGATGTTCTCCCATTTACCTTTATATTTATAGGTGGCCTTTGCCCCGTGATGCCCCATGGCACCCTCCGAGATGTTATGCAACCGCTGACTGTGGAAATATTTCAGCAGCGGGTCGTTATCTCCGTCGTTGAAGTCGCCTGCTACGATGATTCGCGGCTGGGGATGCAGGCTGCGGATGGAGTCGATGGAGGCCATCAGGCGTTCGCCAACCACCCGACGGTTAGGCCGCGTCTGACGTTCACCGCCGAAACGACTGGGCGCATGCACCACAAACACATGGATGGTGTCGCCGCTGATAATCTCGCCACAGGCGTATAGAATGTCGCGCGTAGGGCGCATTCCCGGCAGCGGTTCCACCCTGAGCGAATAATTCTGGATGAGTCGGAAAGAAACGGGGGAGTAGAGCAGCGCCACATCGATGCCGCGCAAATCAGGACTATGCGTTATCAGGTATCGGTAGCCCGCATTTCGAAGCACCGAACGCTCTGTCAAATCCCTCAAAACCGAGTCATTTTCAACTTCGCATAGAGCCACCAAGTCAGGGAGTTGCCAAGTGGGAAGAGACCCACCCCGGCCCTCCATGCTTAGGGAGGGAGTTTCACCGCAGGCGATAATTTCCTGTCCGATGTTATTGAGTTTCCGCCAGTAGCGCCCTTTGTTCCAGTGCCTGATGCTTTCGGACGTCCATTCAATGTCATCCTTCCCCTCGTCGTGCACGTAGTCGAAGAGGTTCTCGCAATTCAGTTCCACGAATGTGAACAGCGATGCCAGCAGTAGTCCGTAGAGATTCATGGGCCGGTTGTTGGTTCAATCGTCTTCGTCGGTTTCCGTTATGCTGTCGGCATCTTCTATCAGCTGTCGCATATATCCGTTGATGCGGCCCAGACCGTTGCCGCCTGGCCTTGCATTGCTGCCGGTGGAGTAGATGCTGGTGCCGTCGGAGAATTTTGCCGCGAAGTGCCATCCGTAGCCGTCGAGCACTTCCATTCTGGGCCGGTAGTGCTCTTTGTATTTGTACATTTTCTCTTCGATGATAATCTGCCGGATGGTGTCGGCGGCCTCCTTGCTGATTTGTTTTTGGTAGAGCAGGCCATAGTTCTCCTTCATCGCCTTCAGCACAAAGGTGCCGTCGGGATTCTGCTTCATACGCCCTTCGTAGATATAGCCCGCCATGGTGCCGCTTTCGGTGTATTCCACGCTTAGCAGGTCGCCTTCAGGCACTTGGGCGCCGCAGCCTGTCAGCCCCATCACTGCTGCTATCATGCAAACCATATACTTTTTCATAGTCGAATATAAATTAGATTCATCCAAGTGCAAAAATAATAAATAAAGCCGAATAGCGTGCATTTTTGCTGCTCATTTTTAATGTTTTGTGCAAAACGGACGGAAAGTTTCAAAGAAAAGTGGCGTTTTAGGTATCAGGTATGAGAATGTTTTTATATTTTTGCAGTCAGAAGGTATTACTTAAACAGTTTAGCAAGATGAAGAAGACAACATTGACTTTGGTCCTGGGAGCCGTGATGCTGCTGTGCAGCTGCGGCACTCACACGGCAACGGGCGCCTACACGGGTGCTTCGCTGGGAGGTATGATAGGCTCTGCCGTGGGTGGCATGAGCGGAAAGGCTAACGGAAGTGCCGTGGGCACGATAGTTGGCGCTGCAGGAGGTGCTGCTGTGGGCGGTGCCATCGGTTCTGCGATGGACAAGAAACAGAACAGCGGGAGATAAGGGCCCCCTCCAACTCCCCCAAAGGGGGAGCGTAAAAAACTAAACCCTCCCGGAAAAGGGAGGGCTTTTTATGATTTATTGCTTTTTGATTTCAATGTCGCGGCGCACGTTGTCGCGTATTTTCTTTAGGTAATTCTTCATCCCGTCGGCATCTTTGTTGTCAATGATTTCGAGCAGTTCCTTGAGCTCGGTGCGAATCTGTGCGACGTTCTCAGAGGTGTAGGGGTTAAAGAGCACTTCCTGTAGCAGGTAGTCATCTTCGTTGAGCACGCCTTTGGCGATGCGCATGTGGCGCTTGAAGGTGGTTCCCGGCGCGTCTTGGTGCTTCATTACGGCAGCGAATACGAAGGTGCTGACGAAGGGGATGGAGAGCGAGTAGGCCACGGTCTTGTCGTGCTCCTCGAAGGTGTACTCGTAGATGTTGAGTCCCAGTCGGGTGTAGAGATCCTTGAAGAAGATGCGGCCAATGAAGTCGCCCTCGTTGATGATGATGGCGTTCTCTTCCGACAGCTGGTTGAGGTTGGCGAAGGTGGGGCCGAACATGGGGTGGGTGCTGACGTAGTGCATGCCGGTGCTCTCGTAGAATTCCTTCAGTCCGGTCTTCACCGAGGAGATGTCGCTCAATATGCACTCTTTGGGCAGGTGAGGGATGACCTCGCGGAAGGCGGGAATGGTGTATTTCACGGTGACGGCATTGATGCAGAGTTCGGGTTTGAACTCTTCGATTTCCTCGAGCGTGGTGAAGCGCAGCGTGTTGTAGGTGAAACGCAGGCGTTTGGGGTCGCGCTCGTAGACGGCCACTTCGTGTTCGAAACTGAGCAGGTCGATGAAGAAACTTCCCATCTTTCCGGCTCCTAATATTAGTATTTTCATAAAAAAGAGACCCACCCCCGGCCCCTCCCTATGATGGAGGGGAGTAGAATGTTTAGGAGGGGGGATATTCTACTTTGTTGTTAAAAACTGTTGTTAGTGACCACTCCCCGCCCTATAGGGAGGGGCTGGGGGAGGGTCTTTTATTTATTTGTTTATTATCTCTATCTGCTGGCGTACACTCTCCTGGTGAATGGCCTCGTAGATGGTTTTCACAAAATCGGCATCCATGCCACAGAGCACGCCCTGGGCACCACGCTTGTTGAGGATTTCGTTGTAGCGGTGGGTCTGTAGCACGGTCATGTTATGCTCTTTCTTGTATTGTCCGATTTCGCGGCACACGCGCATACGCTTGGCTAGGATGTCCATGATGTTGTTGTCGATTTCGTCGATTTGCTTGCGCAACTGCGAGATGCCCTCGGTGGTGACTTTCTCGTTGCGGATGACGAGCAGCGAGAGGATGTAGTCGAGCACGTCGGGTGTCACCTGCTGCTTGGAGTCACTCCATGCGCTGTCTGGGTCGCAATGGCTCTCGATGATGAGTCCGTCGGTACCGAGGTCCATGGCCTGCTGGCAGAGGGGAGCGATGAGGTCGCGACGTCCGCCGATGTGTGAGGGGTCGCAGATGAGGGGCAGTTCCGGGATGCGGCGGCGCAGCTCGATGGGTATCTGCCACATGGGCACGTTGCGGTAGATGGTCTTGTCGTAGCTGGAGAAACCGCGGTGGATGGCACCTAGTTTCTTCACACCGGCACCGTTGAGTCGCTGCAGGGCGCCAATCCAGAGTTCGAGGTCGGGGTTGACGGGATTCTTCACGAAGACGGGAACGTCAACGCCGCGGAGGGCATCGGCAAGTGCCTGCATGGCAAAGGGATTAGCCGTAGTACGCGCACCTATCCAAAGAATGTCGATGCCGTATTTCAGGGCGAGTTCCACATGCTCGGGGGTGGCAACCTCGGTGGCTACGAGCATACCGGTCTCTTGCTTTACCTGCTGCATCCAGGGAAGGGCCTTTTCGCCGTTGCCCTCGAAGCCGCCGGGCTTGGTGCGTGGCTTCCAGATGCCTGCACGGAAGTTGTGGCAGCCCAGTGAGGCGAGCTGTTTGGCAGTGGTCATTACTTGCTCTTCGGTCTCGGCCGAGCATGGGCCTGCGATGACGAAGGGGCGTACGTTGTCGCTGGGAAGATTGAGCTTTTCTAATTCGAGTTCCATATTGTTTTGTTTTTCGTTATGTCGTTATTACGTTATTACGTTATGTCGTTATGACGAGGTTTTGGGGATTACCATTCCAGGGCCTTGATTCTCTGCAGGGCTTCACGTATTTTATCGTCTTTGGCACAGAGGGAGATGCGGATGTAGCGCTCACCGTTGGTGCCGAAAATGAAGCCGGGAGTGATGAACACGCGGGCCTCGTGGAGCACGCGCTCGGTGAGGTCCTCCACATTATTATATTTCTCGGGAATCTTTCCCCAGAGGAACATGCCCACCTGGTTGGGGTCGAAGGTGCAGCCGAGGGTAGTCATGATTTCTTCAGCAATCTTGCGGCGGCGCAGGTAGGTGTTGATGTTGGCCTCGTGGTGCCATTCGGCATCGTTATGCTGCAAGGCCTCGGCGGCTGCCACCTGGATGCCGCGGAACGTTCCGCTGTCGATGTTGCTCTTGATTTTGAGAATCCATGAGATGAAGGTGGCGTTGGTGCAGCACATGCCGACACGCCATCCGGGCATGTTGTGGCTCTTCGACATGGAGTTGAACTCTATGCAGCAGTCTTTGGCGCCTGGCACCTGGAGCAGCGAGAGGGGCTTCTCGTTGAGGATGAAAGAGTAGGGGTTGTCGTTCACTACCACGATACCGTGCTTTTGGGCAAAGGCAACCAACCGCTCGTAAGTCTCCATGCGTGCGGCACCGCCTGTTGGCATATTGGGATAGTTGGTCCACATCAGCTTTACGCGTGAGAGGTCCATCTGCTCGAGTCCTTCGAAGTCGGGCTGCCATCCGTTGTTCTCCACAAGATTGTAGTTGACCACCTTCGCACCGAGGATTTTCGAAAGCGAAGTATAGGTGGGATAGCCGGGATTGGGAACCAGCACTTCGTCGCCGGGATTGACAAAGGCCAGCGTGGTGTGGAGAATACCTTCCTTGGAACCAATCAGGGGCTGAATCTCAGTATTGGGGTTCAGTTCCACGCCATACCATTTCTTATAGAATGCGGCCATGGCCTGACGCAATTCGGGCGTACCCATGGTGGGCTGGTAGCCGTGGGCATTGGGATTGGCTGCCACCTCGCAGAGTTTGTCGATGGTGAGCTTCGAGGGCGGCATGTCGGGACTGCCGATGGCAAGACTGACGATGTCGAGACCTTGGGCGTTGAGTTGAGCCACTTCTTTAAGTTTGCGGCTGAAGTAGTATTCCTGTACGAGCGACAGCCTCTGGGCTGGCTGGATGTTAATTGGACTGTTTTCCATCTTGATATTCTCCTAATACTTTAAGTTCTTTTGTTAATGGCATAATGGCGTCGATGCTCTGGCGATAGCGGGTGATGTTGTCGTACATCACGTCGATGTAGAACAGGTATTCCCACTCGTGGCCGATGATGGGCAGCGACTGTATTTTGGTGAGGTTGATGCGATAGAAACTGAGAATGGAGAGCACCTGTGAGAGTGAGCCTTCCTCGTGGGGCAGGGAAAATACGAGCGACGCCTTGTTGGTCTTGTCGATAGGGCGCAGGAAGTCGGCCTTCCGTGGGTCGCACTCAACGAGGAAGCGCGTGAAGTTGTGCTTGTTGTCTTCGATGTTGTTTTCCAGAATCTTCATGCCGTGCATGCGGGCTGCCTCGGCGTGGCAGATGGCCGCCATGCCACGCAGCTTGAATTCGCTGATGTACTGGGCTGCGCCGGCGGTGTCGTCGGCCTCGACAGCTTTCAACGTGGGATGGTTGCTGAGATACTGGCGGCACTGCATGAGTGCGACGGGGTGGGAGTGTACCTCGGTGATGGTGTCCCAATCGTCGTCGGGCAGACAGCAGATGCAATGGGAGATGTGAAGCTTGTGTTCGCCTACTACGGCGGTTCCTGAGTCGCGCAACAGCTCATAATTGTGGAGCAGGCTGCCGGCGATGGTGTTTTCGATGGCGGTCATACCGATGCAGGTGGGGTCGCGCTTGATGTTCTCGAACACCTGTTCGAAAGTGGAGCAGCAGATGATTTGTATCTGTTCACCCTCGAAGTACTGGTGTGCGGCGATGTCGTGGAACGACCCGAGCTCTCCTTGTATGGCTATTCTTTTCATATTTCTTGTTGTTTCGCTTTATTGAAAAAGTCCCGCCTCATGTTTGTGAAGCGGGACCCTAACGTATTTCTTTTCCGTTTTGTCTATAAGTTGAAATTTACACGCAACTTCCCGCTTCACAGTTCCCTGCAAAGTAGAAATAGAAGTAATAGAAAGATGCGTATGAATGGTTCATAACTTTTGATATTTTCAATTTCGGGTGCAAATTTATAACTTTATTTTTATTCTGACAAACTTTTTGCAACTTTTTTGTGTTTTTTCCTTACATTTTTCCACAAAGTCAGAGTCCCATGGGGTTGGAGTTCTTGTAGGCCTCGTTCATTTTCTGCTCAAGGTCCTCGTCGTTTCCCTCGGGATTGATCTCGCGCAGCCTTGCCAGGTCTTCTTCGGCTCCCTGCAGGTCGCCCATCTGTTTTTTCAGTTCTGCCCTGAGTGTAAAGCCTTCGATGGAGAAGGGGTTGCCCTCGATGACTTTGTCGTAGTAGCTGAGAGCCTCGCTGTGGTTACCTTTGGCTGTCTCGACCTTTGCTTTCAGAATCAAGACATCTTCGACTGATGAGGCTCGTTCTAACAACCACTGGCAATCTTGTTCGGCAGCCTCGACTTCACCCCGCTGAAGCATCACGCCAGCCCTCATGAGGTAGGCATCGCCATAGTCTTCGTTGAGCGAGATGGCCTTGGTGAACATAGCGATGGCATTGGTAAGGTCTTCCTGTCCCATGCAGGCACGGCCGTAGAGGTAGTAGATTTCGGGATTGTCTTTCGAAATGAGCAGCGCCTTTTCGCAAGAGGAGGCCATGGCGCCATAGTCTTCCATGACGAAGGCCACGTTGGCCATGCGCTGCAGGATTTCCTGATTGTCGGGCTCGGCCTCGTGTAGTTTCTGCAGTTCCTCGTAGGCGGCCGTCAGTTGGTTGTCCTGTATCAGGGCTTGCGAGAGATAGTCGCGGCACTCCAGGTCTTCGCGGATGCTGAGGGCATGGCTGAGACACCGGATGGCCTGCTGCCATTGTCTGATTTTCAGTGCCTTCACACCGTCGTATTTCAGTATTTCGAAATTCTTGGCCTCTTCGGCCTGCCGTTTTTCTTCGGGGTTTTCATCCTTTCCCCCGAACAAAGCTTTTAAAAAGTTCATTCTTATTCCTTATTATTAATATAATGTGTCATTTGTTGTCGGTGGGAACAGCCTGGCCTTTCAGTGCGTTCAGCCGTGCATGGAAATTCTGGTGCTGGCGGAAAGAATCGACGAACTGCGAGGCCAGGTAGTCCTTGAGGTTGTGGATTTCGGGTACGAATACCATGCTCTGTCTGCAATGTACGCCGATGACGTTCTCCTCGGCGTTGATGGTATAGATGAGCGTGGTATGGTTGTCGAAGTTGCAGGCGTTAACCACCTTACGGATGTCCGACAGCAGTTCGATGTCGTCGAGCGGAGCGTTGTACCACCACACGTCGTGGATGCTGATATACTTGCTCTGTTCGGAATAGTCGATGATAAAGCGCTCGCCCTGATAGGCCACGAGAATGCGTTCGGGCTCTTCAGTATCTTCCTCGGGCTGACAGTTCATTTCTTTCAGCACGGCCAGCAGCCGCTCGCGTTGAGTCATTCCCTCATAGGGATTCGTTTCCTGGTTGTCTTGTTCCATAGTGTTTTGCGGGTTTTCTTTTTCTGCAGCAGGTGTTTCCTGGCGCACCGGGTGGCGTATGACATAGTAGCACACTGCCACCAGGGCAATGACCAAAAGGGCTATGACATATATTGCTTGTTCCATGATTCGGATGGTTTACGACAAATCAACTGCTGTCATGCCTCTACATCCTTCACTTTGCCGTTGCGCTTCAGATTCTCGACCATGGTGTCGATTTTCCGCATTTCCTTTGGTATGTCGATGCGTTGTGGGCAATGCTCGTTGCACTGGCCGCAACCGATGCAGTGGCTGGCCTGACGGAGGCGCGGAACGGAGCGGTCGTAACCCACGAGGAAAGCCTTTCGCTGGCGGCTGTATTCCGGGTCTTTGCGGTCGTTGGGGATGTTGCCCTCGCGAATCATTTTATTGTAGTGGACGAAGACGCTCGGAATGTTGATGCCGTAGGGACATGGCATGCAGTAGTTGCACTCGTTGCATGGGATGTTCTTCTGGTTGTAGATGTCCTCGGCAATTTCCATCAGGAAATCGTTTTCTGCTTTTGTGATGGGCTGCAGCGGGGCATAGGTGCGGATGTTTTCGCGCAGATGCTCCATATAGGTCATGCCAGAGAGCACGGTGAGCACCTTCTCGGGAGTTCCTGCATAGCGGAAGGCCCACGATGCCACGCTGTCATCGGGCCGCTGCTGCTTCATCTTCCTGACAACCGGGTCGGGCACATTGGCAAGGCGGCCGCCCAGCAAGGGTTCCATGATGACCGAGGGAATGTCGCGCTTGCTGAGTTCTTCGTAGAGATACGAGGCATCGGTGTTTCCTGGATTTATCTCGTTGGCCCAGTTCCAGTCAAGGTAGTTGAGTTCTACCTGTACGAAGTCCCAATGGTATTTCTCTTCATCATGCCACTGCAAGAGCATGTCAAAGATGGAGACGTCGCCATGGTAGGAGAATCCCAGGTTGCGAATGCGGCCTTTCTTCTTCTGTTCCACGAGCCAGTCGAGTATGCCATTGTTGATGAAGCGCTCGTTGAACTCTTCTTCAGAATCCTGTCCACCGCCGATGGCATGGAGCAGCAGATAGTCGATGTATTCCACCTGCAGTTCCTTCAGCGAGTTCTCGAACATCTCGATGCTTGCGGCACGTGTGCGGGTCTCAGGCGAGAAGTTACTCATCTTGGTGGCCACGAAATATTTATCGCGGGGATGCCGGTGGAGGGCTATTCCGGTGGACTTTTCCGAACGTCCCTGGCAGTAGGCAGGTGAGGTGTCGAAATAGTTCACGCCGTGCTCGATGGCATAGTCCACTTGTCGGTTAACCATCTCCTGGTCGATGGCAGCTTCAGGATGGTCGCGCTCTGTTCCGCCTCCTTCTACGGGAAGCCGCATCATGCCGTAGCCCAGCAACGATACCTTGTCGCCGGTGTTATGGTTGATGCGCATGGTCATCTTGTCCTTGGGCGGTTCTTGATTCTCGGCCGTTGTCTTCTGCGGGTCGTTGTTGCATGCCGCCAAGATAGCTGACGAACCAACCACTCCGCCACTGAACAACTTAATGAAATCTCTTCTGTTTATCTTTTTTGCCATAGCATTCTACTTTTTAAAACGTTGAAACATCATGGAAGTCCTAGACTTCTTTGTGAACTTCGTGTCCCTCGACATAGATGGCCGAGAACGGACGGGCAGGACAAAGGTTCTCGCAGGCGCCACAGCCTATGCACCGGGCCTCGTTGACCACGGGAACCATGGGCGAGAGTTCGTCCGATTCGTCGAGCTGAACCATCTCGATGGCACCCACCGGACAGTGCCGTTCGCAGTTGCCGCATTCCACACCGTCGGTAACGGGTATGCAGTTCTTTTTCACCCACACGGCATGGCCTATCTGCGTGCTCGACTTTTGGGCCAGTGTGATGGGCTGGATGGCACCTGCAGGGCAGACTTCAGCGCATCGGTTGCACTCCGGACGGCAGTAGCCGTGCTCGTAGCTCATTGTGGGCTGCATCAGCGAGAGCAGGTCGGTGCTGGGGCGCAACACCTCGTTGGGACATTGCGAAACGCACAGCTGACAGCCCGTGCAACGCTTGTGCATGTTGCTCAGAGAGATGGAACCCGGAGGCGTGAGTGGCGTGAGTCGTTTAGGCTCCACCTTGTCCTCGATGACCGCCAGTCCGCCGTCCACTTTCTTCTTCTCCTGTGCCAAAGCGGCTCCGGCAACGGCCAGCGTGCCTCCGATGAGGAACGAGCGGCGCCCGGTGTCGGTACTCTGCTTGGCAGCTTCGGCCGAAGAACGCTTGGCAGAAGAGGGGTGAACATAATGCAGGCTGTCGAAATTGCACATCTCGAGACAGTTGCCGCAGACCACACAGCGGGAATAGTCGACCGTCATCGACTTGAAATCGATGGCAGCGGCTTTACAGTTGCGCTCACAACGGCCGCATTTCTTGCACTTGTCTTCGTTGAAGCTGATTTTCATCCATGAGAAGCGGGCAAGGAAACTGAGAATGGTTCCCACGGGACAGATGGTGTTGCAATAGGTGCGTCCGCCGCGCCATGCCAGATAGCCGATAATGAGTAGCGTTGCCAATGCAATGATGAATGTGGGCAGACTCCTGATCCAGATGTCAACGCTGTAGAAGGTGTAGCTGTTCATGTGTTCGGCAAGGAAGGCAAGCACGTTGTTGCCGGCCTCGTAGATGGGCTTCAGCAGGTTCTGGGCAATTCTTCCGTAGCTGCTGTAAGGAGCCAGCAGCGCCACAATGGAATTGATGCCCAGGAAGAAGGCTGCCACGAACACCACCAGCACCCCGTAGCGCAGCCAGCGCTTTTCGGGTGAATAGCTGAAGCGGTTCTTTTTCTTGTTCAGCCATGAAATGATGTCCTGCATGATGCCCAGCGGACAAATCACCGAGCAGTAGATGCGGCCGAAGACCAGCGTGAGCACCACTAAAGCCACTACCACGCCCACGTTAAGGGCCAGCAGAGCGGGCAGGAACTGAATCTTGGCCAGCCAGCCCAGCCAGTGGTGGAGCGTCCCCGTGATGTCGAGGAACAGCAATGTGATGAGGGTCATCGTGATGACCGCTAATGTGATTCTGATTTTCTTGAGCATAGGTTTGTGCTAATTTGTTATAATGCGTTTGTAGTTAATTTTATATCATTAATACTTCATTTCTCGCTAATCTTCACAAGCAGTATGCTTCCTTCGTAGAGCAGCCAGATGGGCAGCGAGACGATGATGAGCGACAGCACGTCGGTGGTGGGGGTGATAATAGCAGTAGCTGTCAATATCACCACGATGGCATGACGGCGATAGCGCGACATCCATTCGGCCTTGAGCAATCCCAACCGCGCGAGCAGCCACGAAATGACCGGTATCTCGAAAACGATGCCGAAAACGAGGAGCATGGCCAGCAGCGTGTCCACATACGAACTGATGGTCAGCATGTTGTCAACCTCGGTGCTTACCTGATAGGTGCCCAGAAAGCGCACGGTGAGCGGGAAGAGGAACACGTAGCAGACCGCCATTCCCACCAGAAACATTCCATAGGCGGCCACGGCGATGCGCACCGAGTAGCGGCGTTCGTTCTCGTAGAGTGCAGGCGAAATGAAGTGAAAGAGCACATACAGGATATAGGGCGAAGCAAAGAGTATTCCGGCCATGAGCGAGACCTTCAGGTGAATCATCATCTGCTCGGTCAGTCCTGTGTTAATAAGATGGATGTTGAACTGCTCTGCACCTACCCACCGGTAGACGAAGAAATCGTCACGGCTCGGGGCAAGCACTACGTCGAAGAGGAAGTCTTTCAGTCCGAAAGCCACCGCTGCCATTACGAAGGCAGCTACGATAATGCGGATGAGGTCGCCGCGCAGTACGTCGAGATGATCCCAGAAACTAAGATTCTGCGGCGGGGGTGTCATCGTCCTTACCGTTCAGTCCGTCCTTGAAGCTCCTCACACCCTTGCCTAGGCCTTTCATCAGCTCGGGAATTTTCTTACCGCCAAAAAGTAACAGTACAACCAGTACGAGGAGAATTATCTCTGTTGTTCCTAAATTCATAGTCAGATTGTTTTATTTAAGTTTTCAGAATTCTTAGATGCTGCATCGCATGCAATATAATAAGGATTTGTTTGCACCGTGCATTTTGTCTCGGCAAAATTAATAAAAAAAATAAATAATCAAAACTTTTTGCAAAGAATTTTTGTCTTCTGATATTATTCACTATCTTTGCCGCCGATGAAACGCATAGTTTTTATACTGTTGGTAGCAGCTTTGTCTGCCGTCTCGCTAAGGGCTCAGACAGAGAGTTCTGCGGAACTTCCCAGGGAAGCGACTGCTGAAGGTTCGCGTTTTCCACCGCTGATGGCTGAACAGGTGGGCGACCTGCGTTCCAGCATCGACCCGCTGCCCTACGATTCGCTTCATCTGCCCCGACTGAACTGGCGGGGACAGATGCCGCTCACCATGTATCCCTTTTGGGGATGGTTCTCGGGCATGGGCAACTGGAAGCTTCACGAGGGACTTAACATGAACCTTGGCACGTCGGTGTTTGGTTCTTGGGGCGGCAGCAAATACCTGGGAACGGGTTTCACGCAAGACATCTCAATGATGTATGCCGTGCCGCTGAGCAGCAAACTCTCGTTGGCTGTGGGCGGTTATTTCAGCAATATGTTTTTTGCTCACGACAGCTATCGCAGCGCCGGACTCAGCGGTGTGCTCAGCTACCGCTTCAACGACCATTGGGAGGCATACGTTTATGGGCAGAAATCGCTGGTGGAAACCAGTCGGCAGATACCGCTTTGGGGCTTGGGTAACTATGGCGACCGCATAGGTGCCGGTGTGATATATCATGTGGACCCCACGCTCAGTTTCGAGGTGAATGTGGAATACATGCATCTGCCTGACCGCTTTGCTCATAAATACTACGACTACAGGTCGCCACTGACGCCCTCCACCCATGGTGCTCCACCTCCTCCACGCTGATTGCCATGGCTGCTCATACCGAAGAACAACAGTTGGAACACCGCTTGCAGAAACTTTTCGAGCAGGCCCTGAAGCGCTATTCGCTTATCGAGGATGGCGACCGTATTCTGGTTGGTCTTTCGGGCGGTAAAGATTCCATGGCATTGCTCGAATTCCTGTCGCGCCGCTCGCGCATATTCCGTCCGCGGTTCACTGTTGTTGCTGCCTACGTGCGCATGACGAATATTCCGTATCAGAACGACGAGGCATTTCTTTCTGACTTTGCCCGCGAACATGATACACCCCTCCATATTGTAGAGACATCGTTTTCCGATACCGACGGCAGTC
>JAEEGK010003246.1_pt1 | contig 40608 bp, 28 predicted proteins | sample 8958771 | NCBI WGS metagenome assembly JAEEGK01 (sample SAMN16246547, study PRJNA631951) | gut metagenome | biome: gut microbiome; feature: rumen; material: SC-attached | host: Bos | place: Iran: Karaj | collected 2018-10
TCAAAGGATGATAGGAACATCGGATGGTCTACTCCGAAAGCATGCAGTGTGTCCTGTGCGTTCAATGCACTTGACGATAATAGCATACTAAAGACTATGATGATGATTCTTTTCATGTTTATTGTTGCTTTATGATTTTATGACTATTTTAAGAACGATTACAATGATTTTTTATTGTTGTTTAAGGGAATTCTATACAACGTTGGTTAAATAATCCATCGGGAATAGTGAAAACATAGGTGTACGGTGAGGTGTTTACTGGATATATTGCAACCATTGGCTGATAGGAAGTGTATGTATCCATCACTTTAGGTTGAAGCGGGAGTACGATCACATCGATGCTGAGCGCCTTGTAACAATTGCCCGAGGACACCGGCACCATGTCTTTCAAACACCAGTACGTCCCCCCCGATGCTATGTATTCGGTTACGGAAAGCCAGCAAACAGAGTAGAACGGTTTTGTCCAGTATGATTCATACCAACATTTAGCAGTATAGTCTGTTGGGTAATACGGTTCCAATTGCACAAAGGTGTTCTGATTGGACATGAGTGTAGGGTGGTAAATGTCTTGCAGCAGTATAAGTCGCCCCATCATTGTCATATACGTCAACTCAAACGGTTCTGACTTGTCTCTCAACGGTACAAGCTGCGCCTGGGTATTGTCCATGCTGGCCAAATCGAAAAGCCTGATATTGGTTGAAAACTGCATTTCACCGGCTTCATCGTAATAAGACGACAGCGATGCAATTGCTATTGTGTCACCCCTCGTTACGCAACCGTGATAGTCTGAGTATCCCTCCAAGGGTGTAGAATACAAGTAATAGGGATCTGCCTTGAAGTCTGTTACAACCCTTTCTTTGCCGCATCGGTGGATGACCGTGGAATTTCTGTCGATATAATTCCCGATAAAGGCCACATGGTTTTCAGTCTCCACAACTTCGGTAATAAATTCGCGGTGGTTCTCGTCATTTGTGGTCGTGTATCGGTGATCAATCAAGGATGAATGGTTAAAATCCGCTTCCAATATTATGGTGCGATAGCAGTCAGAGGGATAGTAAGGGGGTGATGGAGGTAACCCTGGACAGGTTAAGACAGGATTACTTGTAAAATGGAGGTCGCCTATTGCAACGACTTTCTGTTTCCCTTCAAGAGTGTATGCGACCATCCGGGTGAACCTTGTGACAAATTGATTGTCCACTGTGTAAATCGTTGCAGTCCGCGGACCCGCGGTTGAATAATCGGATAGTTTGATATGGCCGATAATGGATCCGGTGGAATTACATCCACAAAAATAAATGTCATCACCCGTGATGCGCATGTCGCTCACGGTGCAGTCAGGTGGCAATGCCACTTGTTTGTGGTTGAGTGAGAGGTCTATTAGAGCAATAATGTTAAGTCCCAAAGCATTGTCCTTATAATAAACCAATGCTGAAGTCAGATTCACTCTACGTATGATTGACGGTGTGGTTTCTGCATAGCCATAGTATCCCGATACAAAATCAAAGAGCTGGGCTGAAACTCGGGATGGTGACATAAACAGGCAACAAAATAAGGATAAAAACAAAATGATTCTGTTCATAACATTTTTTTGAGGGAGCATTGCAGTGATTTTGTTCAAGACGGGATCCCTCGTCAAACCGTCTTGTACAAATTGTTTAATTTCAACTACAGCGCACATCGTTCACAATATTATTGGCCGAAGCCCGTTATGGATATGATGTGCGATGCACTATATGTATTGCGCCTTGGGTGCCTGGGGAGAGTTTTGTTTGAAGTGAAGTCTCTCCGCCTGTCCGGCATCCTCGATTCAGCCCTGCACAACGGCGCGACAAACTCTGTGCAGGGCATTTTTCAATGTATTTCATGACATGTTCGTTTTGCTGTCGTCTGTTCATAGGTTAATAATTGGGTTATCTAATGGCAAAACAGGTGTATTCGACTGGAAGTTATTCCAACAATGCCACCCTTTTAGCATATAAGAGGGGGAAAGCCTAAAGATCAAATTTTTTTCTTCATTTTGCTGTTATTTTTGATCGTACATGGGTTTGTCTCTTTCGTGTAGCCGATAGCGAAGGGGCTGGTTGGTAATGCTGTTGAGAAAAGCGATTATTTATAAGGTGGGTTCTATTAATTCGTTTTTGAGAGCGCGTGCCTTCAGCACGCTGTGATGTATTTGCTTGATATACCCCACACTATTAGTGCGGGGTTATTGAGAGTTTGCCCCTCTGGGGCAATTTATAGAAGTCCCCATAATTGTATTTTTGTCCGGGCAGGGTTCTGACACGGTTGATGGTGGGCATAATATGGGTTTGAATAGTGGCATGAATTGTTCATCAAAAAAGTTCTTTTTTGTACCGTTAGACATGAAAAAGGGGGAAAAAGTAACACATGGTGATTGATTTTTTTTGTTGATAGATCAGAATGCATTGTGTTATAGTTAGATATTTATATGTTAAAAATTATTAATTGGTGTTTATCTGTTAGCCTGTTTTTCCGTTGAAATGTCTGTGTATTGATAAGGAGGGTTCTATTTATCTGTTTCCATGTCGCGATTCTGTCGGGACACGCCCTGTACGATGTTCTTTGTCTCACCCCCTTTTGGGATGATTTATAGAATTCCTTTATAATCGTTGTTGTGTTTGACATAGGAAACAACTGTTTTGAGATGAGCAAAGATGAAGGCTACCGAGAGGCAGTGCAGTGATATGTGCCAGATTCTTTGTCAAACTCAATGGTGACATCCCAACCATCATTAACCATTGCATTGCACCAGTTTTTGGCTTCCTGGTAACTGGTTGTTGAGAATGTGGTAGTTTCTTTGGTGGGGGAAACACTGGTTTGGGAATTAGTTCTGGAAAAAGTGACGCGGTGGCCTTCTCTTGCCAACATCAAGAAACTATCGAGGAGGTCGTACCATTCGTTTTCGTTGAGGATGGTCTGACAGAATGGTTTGCCATCAATATAGTAGGACACAAGGATAGCGTCTACAGATGAGCAAATACGGGTTGAATGGGAGTCTTTGGTGCAGCTAATAGCGGATATGCACAACAAAGAGGATAACAAAATAATTTTGAGTTTCATTTGGATTGATATTTAAGGATGTGTTTTAATCGATTGTCCATGATAGCGGTGAAGACATTCTTGTCATTAGCGTGGAAGAAGCACAGTTGCAAGTGGGCATTGTCGATGGTGATGACATCGAAGATAGTACAGTCTTCGATTCCCGGGGATTCGGGGTGTCCTCGAGGAGCTGCCCTGATGATAATTTTGCCAGAAGTAAGAAGGCTGTCGATTTTTTGTTTTGGCATAAGGAACATTTCCATTAACCGATACCAGGCGGAGGTGTCTTTGGCTTGGAGCAGGGTGGCGTTGACGGAGAGGCTGTCGTTGATGCGGAAGTCTTTGACAAAAGAGGCATTGATGCCGGGTTGTCCGGCATAGTGCAGATAGAGCTCGCTGCATTCATCGAGAGGGACTCTTCGCGGGATAGTGTTGAATAGATAATATGCTACCAGCACAGCCACGATTATGCAAGAAGCGATAATATAGTGTTTTTTCATGATTGTAGCATTTTTGATATGGTGGAGGGTGCTTTGATGGCGACTATAAGGTTTGTGCTTTCCACACCATTGTTGTTTTGGGGAGGGAGGGTCAAAGAGAGTGTGGAAACAAGCACCAGTAGCATAGCGGCGGCTTTGCTGTAGAAAAGAATGCAACGGCGGCGGTGAAGCGGGGAGGGACCGCTGGCGGGAGATTGCATGGCGGACAGAATGATACGGTCGATATCTTCGTCGGTTAGGGGACAGGTGTCGTGTAGCATTATTTGGCGGCACCGTTCAAGTTGTTCTTCAAATGTTCTTTTCATAAAGCTCTCTTATTTTTTTGATTCCACGATAATGACGTTGACGGGCGGAGATCACGGTGATGCCAAGCATCCGAGAGATCTCGTAATAATCGAATCCCTGCCACCGTGCCACTACTACATCGCGCAGTTTCTTAGGAAGGAGTTCCGTCATCTGGATGAAGATGATGTCACTGTCGTCAGGGTAGGATATGGCACATGGCATATTCTCGTTGATTTGATTGATGGGTTGGTTTGCATGTTGCCGTTTGATGTTTAACAGGGTATGGTAGGCTACTTTCATCATCCAGCCTTTGCTTTTTTCGTAGCGGTCGGCCTGTTGCCAGTTTTGCCACAGGGCACATACGACTTCTTGGAAGGCATCTTCCGTTTCCCATGCGGGACTGAGGGAGAAGTCTTTGCAGATGTGCCATAGCTTGTCATGGTTCTGTTTTATGAAGCTGACAAATTCCTTGTCGGGATTTTTTTTGCGCATAGTGAGGGATCGTTTAGTGCTAAAGGCACATAAAGGGGGCAATTTGTGACATGGGATGTAAAATTTTTTTATAGGTGGATTCTATAAATTACGTTTTAGGTTTTTATCATTATCAGGAATTATTTGTAACTCAATGACTTATTCAAGATAATGCCATTGGGCTATAGGAGGGTTCTATTTATCTGTTTTTTATGTCGCGGCTCTATCGGGGGGACGCATTAGTTTGTTTCAGATGATTACCGCATTGCGCACTGTACGATAATATTCATATCGCGCCCCTTGGGATGATTTATAGAAGTATCCTATATTTGTCATGCCCTTTCCTTTTCTTTTGTTTCCGGACAACTTGTTGAGTTTTGTTTGTCTGGAGGGGGAAGGGTGCGGGATAGGGGCACCGGAAGGATGAAACAGGGTGAGGCGGGAAGAGGGTATGGCTGCTGTTTTGTTTTAGTTTACATCGGTTTGTGTCAGTTGTTCGATGCGGCTGATGGCTTGGGAGATGCTTTCGATTTGGTCGCAAACCAGTGTGAGTCTTTGCGGGGTTTCGCGCAGGTGGACTTGCTGGGGATGGGTTTGGGCGTAGCGAATCATCTGCATGAAGTTGGGGGATTGGTAGAATGGGTTGTCTGGGTTGGCGACGAAGTGGCAGACGAGCCTGTTTTGCTTGAGGACGAGTTTTTCGATGCCGAAGTCTTTGGCCATGCGTCGGAGGGAGATGGTTTTGATGAGTTCTTCGGTGGGGCGGGGGATGGGGCCGAAACGGTCGATGAGGCGTAGGCGGTAGGTTTGGAGTTCATCTTCGGAGGAGAGGTCGTTGAGTTCTTTGTAGAGAAGGAGTCGTTCGCTGACGCTGGTGACGTAGCTGTCGGGGAGGAGGACTTCGAGGTCGGTTTCGATGACGCACTCTTTGACGTATTGCCGGTTTTCTTCGATTTCCTGTTGGAAGAGGTCGTGGAATTCGGTTTCTTTGAGTTCGTCGATGGCTTCGTTGAGGATTTTATGGTACATGTCGTAGCCGATGTCGCTGATGAAGCCGCTTTGTTCGGCACCGAGGATATTGCCGGCTCCCCGGATGTCGAGGTCGCGCATGGCGATGTTGAGGCCGCTGCCGATGCTGCTGAATTCTTCGATGGCTTTGAGGCGTTTCTGAGCGTCGTCGGTGAGGCTGCTGTAGGAGGGGATGAGCATGTAGCAGAAGGCTTTTTTGTTGCTGCGACCTACGCGACCGCGCATTTGGTGGAGGTCGCTGAGTCCGAAGTGCTGGGCATTGTTGATGATCATGGTGTTGGCGTTGGGGATGTCCAGCCCGTTCTCGATGATGGCGGTGGAGACAAGGACATCGATTTCGCCTTCGAGGAAGCGCATCATGGTGTCCTCGACTATTTTTCCGTCCATTTGGCCATGGGCCATGGCTACGTGGGCGTCGGGGACAAGGCGGTTGACGAGACCGGCCATTTCGGGAAGGTTTTCAACCCGGTTGCTGACGAAGAAAGATTGTCCGCCGCGCGACATTTCGAAGCGGATGGCATCGCGAATGACCTCTTCGTCGAAGTTGCATATTTCGGTTTGGATGGGTTGCCGGTTGGGAGGGGCGGTGCGGATGACGCTGAGGTCGCGGGCTCCCATGAGTGAGAACTGGAGTGTGCGCGGGATGGGAGTGGCGGTGAGGGTAAGGCAGTCGACGTTTACTTTCATTTGTCGCAGCTGCTCTTTGGCGCTGACACCGAATTTCTGTTCCTCGTCGATGATGAGTAGTCCGAGGTCTTTGAACTTGAGGTTTTTGTTGGTGATGGCGTGGGTGCCAATGAGGATGTCGATTTTGCCGTCGGCCACCCGTTTGTAGATGTCGTTTTTTTCGCGGGTAGTGCGGAAGCGGTTGAGGTAGTCGATGTTGACGGGGAGGCCTTTGAGGCGGTCGCGGAAGGTATTGTAGTGTTGGAAGGCGAGGATGGTGTTGGGTACCAGCACGGCCACTTGTTTGGAGTCGCAGCAGGCTTTGAAAGCGGCGCGGATGGCGACTTCGGTTTTGCCAAACCCTACATCGCCGCATACAAGGCGGTCCATGGGAGAGGGTTCTTCCATGTCGTGTTTGACGTCTTGTGTGGCTTTGAGCTGGTCGGGGGTGTCTTCGTAGAAGAAAGAGGCTTCGAGTTGCTGTTGGAGGTAGTTGTCGGGGCTGAAGGCGAAGCCACGCGAGGCTTTGCGTTTGGCGTAGAGAGCAATGAGGTCTTTGGCAATGTCTTTGACCTGTTTTTTTGTCTTTTGTTTGAGGACTTGCCAGGTGTTGCTGCCCAAGCGGTTGAGAGTGGGGGCAGTGCCTTCTTTGCCTACATAGCGGCTTATTTTGTGAAGGCCGTGGATGCTGATGTAGAGGGTGTCGTTGTTTTTGTAGATGAGTCGGATGACTTCCTGAGTGTGGCCGTTGGTGGTGATTTTTTCAAGACCGCTGAAACGTCCCACGCCGTAGTCTATGTGGGTGACAAAGTCGCCGGGTTTGAGTTCGAAGAGTTCTTTGAGGGTGAGGGCTTGGTGGGTGTCGCGCATGTCGCGGACGGTGTATTTGTGGTAGCGTTCGAAGATTTCGTGGTCGGTGAAGCAGAGCAGGTGTTCGTCATTGTCGACGAAGCCATGGTTTGGCTGGCATTGCAGGAATTCGACATGCTCGATGAGGTTGTCGAGATGGATGCCCTGACCACTACTGAGAGAAATGGGGTCGAGGGTGGGATTGGAGCTGGCAAAAACTCGTTCGAGACGGCGTTGTTGCTGGTCGTTGGCCACGGTGATGACGATGCGATAGCCGCGGTCGCGGTATTGGGTGAGGGTGTTGAGCAGAAGGTCGAACTGTTTGTTGAAGGGAGGCTGGGGCTGGGAGTGGGTTTCGACGCAGACGGCTTTGTCGAAATAGGTGCTGTTGCCCTGCTCGATGATGCGGAGGCGAAGAAGGGATTTGAGGAATTCGTTGGCAGAGCAGTAATGTAGGCTGTCCTGTCCGCTGTTGGCGAAGAGGGTCTGGATGGTTTCGCTGACGAACATGAGGCTTTGTACCCAGACGATGTCGTTGCTGCCGAAATAGTGCAGCAGGGGGACTTTTTCTTCGATGGTGACGGTGTCGGGGGTGCGACGTGCCATGTTGGGCAGGATGCTGATTTGGTCGTATTGTTTGATGGAGAGTTGGGAGACGGGGTCGAAGGAGCGGAGGGACTCGATGGTGTCGTCGAAGAATTCGATGCGGAAGGGGTGTTCGTCGGCATAGGAGAAGACGTCCACTATGCCACCGCGGACGGCGTATTGTCCGGGCTCTACCACGAAGTCGACCCGTTCGAAGTCGTACTCCTGCAGTATGTCCATGATGAAATCGATGTCGGTGCGAGTGCCTTTGACCAGCCGAAGGGTGTTGCGGGTCAAGGTGCGCGAGGAGACTACTTTCTCGTAGAGTGCGTCGGGATAGGTTATGATGATCATCGGCCTACCGGCAGAGAGCTGTTTGACCACTTCGCTCCGTTGCAGTACGTTGGCATTGTCGGTGCTGAAGAGGTCGCCACCGTCGTCGTCAACATCGGGGGGCAGAGAGGGGTTGGCAGCGCTTTGGCTTTTTTTGCGGGGTTTGCGGTAGGAAGAGGGGAAGAGGAGCACACGTTTTTGGTCGATGTCGAGGTTGCTCTCCTCGAGCATGATTTCCATGTCGTTTACCAGATAGTAGGCTTCCTCTTTGTTGCCGGTGATGACCAATTGATTGCGGTCGGGGGTGAGAAGAGCAAGTGTTGAAGCCACAACAGCGGAAAGGGAACCCGTCATGCCGTTGGCATGGATGCGGTCTTCGCCCTTGTGCAATAGACTGTTGAGTTGTTCAACTAATTGTGAATTAGTGTATATATCGGTCAGTAGCATATGTCAAAAGGGATTGCAAAGATACGTTTTTTTTGTGAATCGGACAAAGGAAGAGTGTGAATTATGAATCAAAATCAAGTCAATGGCAGAAAACCATAGTGCTGCGGTTGGGGTTATTCCGGATTTTTAATTTTTGTTTTACAATAATATGCGGTGAATGCCGTTATGGAAGCATGGATAAAATAACAATACTTTGGGCCGATGACGAAATCGACCTTTTGAAACCGCACATCCTTTTTTTGAAAGAGAAGGGATATGAAGTGATACCGGTGATGAGTGGACGGGAAGCGTTGGACGAGCTGGAGGAGCATGCGAATAACGTTGATATCGTTTTTTTAGATGAGAATATGCCCGGATTGAGCGGAATAGAGACGCTCTCGCAGATAAAGTCGAAGTATCCGCAGGTGCCAGTCATCATGATTACGAAGAGTGAAGAGGAGCACATTATGGATGAGGCTTTGGGCAGCAAGATAAGCGACTATCTTATCAAGCCGGTAAACCCCAACCAGATTCTGTTAGCCATCAAGAAACATACCGAGGCCCGTCGGCTGCAGAGCGAACGTTCGACGATGAATTATCAGCAGCAGTTCCGCGAAATAGGGATGGAACTGTCGGGGAGGCTGGGTCAGGAGGACTGGATGCAGCTGTATCGAAAGTTGGTTTACTGGGACTTGGAACTCAGCAGCACCGACGATGATTACATACACGAGATTTTCACCTCGCAGAAAGAGGAGGCGAATCAGCTGTTCTGCAAGTTCTACGAGCAGAATTATATAGACTGGTTGGTGAATACTTCGACAACTACGGAGAAACCAATACTTTCCACTACGGTGTTGCGGGAGAAACTGTTTCCCCTGCTCAAAGAGAACTGTCCTACGTTTCTCATCGTCATTGACAATTTCCGCTATGACCAGTGGAAATATCTGCAGCCTGCCATAGAACAGTATCTGCGAACCGAAGAAGACGGGATGTATTACAGCATCATCCCCACCACAACACAGTTTGCCCGCAATGCGATGTTCGGCGGACTGATGCCTTCGGAGATAGAGAGGAAATATCCGCAATATTGGGTGAATGAAGATCAGGAGGGTTTTAAGAATCAGTATGAGAACGAGTTGTTGGACGAGAATCTGAGGCGTCACGGACTGAACATCAAACATAGCTACAACAAGGTGCTGAATGCCCAATATGGCCGCAAACTGGTTGAGAGCATACCCAATTTGATGCAGAACAAGTTGAATGTGATAATCTACAATTTCGTCGATATGCTGTCGCATGCACGGACTGATTCGAATATTGTGAGAGAGTTGGTAGTTGACGAAAAAGCATACCGCTCGGTGACACTTAGCTGGTTTGAACACTCGCCATTGGCGGAGGTGTTCAAAGCCCTTGCCGGGAAGGAGGTGAACATTGTCATCACCACGGATCATGGGTCGGTGAGAATCGACAATCCCGTCAAAGTCAAGGGAGATGCGAGCGTCAGTGTGAATCTGCGCTACAAACAGGGCAGATTGCTGGACTATAATCCGAAGGATGTTTTCGAGGTGAAAGATCCGGCAAAGGTGTTCCTGCCCCGCAGGCACATCACGTCGCCCTATATCTTCTGCCGCAAGAATGATTTCTTCGCCTATCCCAATAACTACAACCAGTACGTGCAGTACTATATGAACACATTCCAGCACGGCGGTATCTCAATGGAGGAAATATTGATTCCTTTCATCACATTGAAGCCTAAATCTTGATGTGTTGCTTTGCCGACAGTGCAGGACAGCGGTTGGCAAAAAAAGAACGGACACAGACCTTGTCGGGGCGGTCTGTGTCCGTTCCTTTTAGGGCAATATCTAAATATTGGAGGGTGCTATAAGGCAATTTCGCCCAAATGGATTCTTGGAATCAAATTTGGGTTAATGGGATGGAGTGTGTGAGGATGGACAGGGATGATATGGGGCTCGGCAGGATGAATGAAGAAACTTGTGTGTGTTGAGGGTAGGAAGATGTTTTATTAGAAACAACATTGTTTATCTTTGCAAACGGAACAATGGTCAGGAGTAGTGCGTTGGGAGGGTTCTGTTTCAGAGAGTTGTTTGACATGTTGAGTTCCGGTTAGGAATTGGATTATTGTCTCCTGCGTAGCTATCGCTTACGGGAGGCAGAAATCGTCATTCCAATCAGATGGGTTGCAACCCTATCGGGAAGTGTCAGGATGCTCCAAACAATCACCACACTGCGCTTGCGGCTTGTATGGCGTTATTCTTATTGCACCCCCTTGGGATGATTTATAGAAGTCCCCATGAATACTTGTTTTGAACGGCCGATCGGGGTTTAAAGTCCTTTCATGGTGAGCGAAATGCGTCGTCTGCGAAGGTCGACTTCAAGCACTTTGACGCGCACATGCTGGTGGAGGTGGACAACTTCGGAGGGATCGTTGACACGGCGGTTGGCCAGTTGGCTGATGTGGACTAATCCGTCCTGATGGACTCCGATGTCGACAAAGGCGCCGAAGGCTGTGATATTGGTGACGATGCCGGGCAGTTCCATGCCTTCTTTTACGTCTTCGATGCGGGTCACGTTCTTGTCGAACTCGAACACTTCGAAACGGGCACGGGGGTCAAGTCCGGGCTTGTCCAACTCCTTCATGATGTCTTTGAGGGTGGGCAGTCCGCAGTCGGCTGAGACATATTTGTTGATGTCAATCTTATCGCGAAGGCTTTTGTCGGTCATCAGTTGTTGGACAGAGGTTCCGTGGTCGGTGGCCATTTTCTCGACCAAAGCATAGCGTTCGGGATGGACAGCACTGTGGTCAAGAGGATTGGCGCTTTCTCTTACGCGGAGGAATCCTGCACATTGTTCGAATGCTTTATCGCCCAGACGCTCAACATTCTTCAACTCTTGCCGGGACTGGAAAGCTCCTTGTCGGTTGCGGTAGTCGACAATCTTCTCGGCCAGAGAGGGACCAATGCCGCTGACGTAGCTTAGCAGTTCGCGGCTGGCGGTGTTCAGCTCAACACCTACGCTGTTGACACAACTGACAACCACATCATTCAGGCTTTCCTGTAAAAGGGTTTGGTTCACGTCGTGCTGGTATTGCCCCACACCGATGCTTTTCGGGTCGATTTTCACCAATTCGCTGAGGGGGTCCATAAGGCGACGACCGATGCTGACAGCACCGCGAACGGTCACATCGTAGTCGGGGAACTCACGACGAGCCACTTCGGAAGCGCTGTAGACCGAGGCTCCGTTTTCACTGACCATGACGGCAATGACTTTGGACTTGAAACGGCATCTTTTCACTATTTCTTCTGTCTCGCGACCGGCAGTGCCGTTGCCAATGGCGATGGCTTCGATGCGGAAGGCTTCGACAAGGGCTTCCAGTTTGGCGATGGCTGCCCGCTCTTCGCGTACGGAGGTGAAGGGGTAGATGGTTTCGTTGTGGAGCAGCTGGCCTTGGGCGTCGAGGCATACGGTTTTGCAGCCTGTACGGAAGCCGGGGTCGATGGCCAGGATGCGCTTCTGCCCAAGGGGGGAGGCGAGGAGGAGCTGACGAAGGTTTTCGGCAAACACCCTGATGGCCTCTTTGTCGGCTTTCTCTTTGAGGAGATTGTAAAACTCTGTCTCAATGGAGGGCTGTAGTAACCGTTTGTATCCGTCGTGGACGGCCATACGCACTTGGTCGGACGATTCGAAGCGGCCGCAAACAAACTGGCGCTCTAAAGTCTGGTAGGCGGGTTCGTCGTTGTCGGGTAGCACGTGCACACGTAGCATGCCCTCCTCTTCGCCTCTAAACAAAGCCAGGATGCGGTGGGAAGGTGCACGCATGGCGTTTTCTTTCCAGTCAAACCATGACTCATATTTGCCGGCTTCGTCTTCTTTGTTTTTGACCACTTTTGAACTGAGCATGGCACTGCGCCGGAAAAGTCCGCGCACATGGTTTCGTGCCTGTTGGTTTTCGCTTACACGTTCGGCTATGATGTCGCGGGCTCCTGCCAAAGCTTCTTCGATGGTGTTCACCCCTTTGTCAGGGTTCAAATAGCGGGAGGCCAGATGCTCGATGTTGCACGAATATTGTTTCTGTAATTCGTTGGCTAAAGGTTCAAGCCCTCGCTCGATGGCCATGGTGGCGCGGGTGCGGCGCTTGGGTTTGAAGGGGAGATAGAGGTCTTCGAGTTCTGTCATGGTTGTGGCTGCGGCAATCTGTTTCTCCAGTTCGGGGGTCAGTTTGCCTTGCTCATTGATGGATGACAGGATGGCTTCGCGTCGTTTGTCCAGTTCTTTCAGTTTGATGAGGAGGTCGCGGATGGCGGTAATCTGTACTTCGTTCAGGCTTCCCGTCATCTCTTTCCGGTAGCGGGCAATAAAAGGGACGGTTGCTCCTTGTTCCAAGAGTTCGATGGTTTTCTCCACTTGGCGGACACCGAGGTTGAGCTGCTCGGCGATGGTGGCTGCGTAGTTCATGCTTTATGGGATATAGAAAAAGAGCCCGTTTCTGGGCGGGCTCTTTTTATCAGGGTTTAGAAAGATTATTTCTTGACAATCTTCTGAGTGGAAACACCGTTGGCGGTGATGACGCGAACGAAGTAAACACCGTTGGCAAGGTTGCTCATGTCGATGGTGTTGGTGTTCTGCAGGGTCATCACATTGCGGCCGTTGATGTCGAGGACGTTGACTTCTTCAACGCCTTCAGCGACGATGTTCAGCTTGCTGCTGACGGGGTTGGGATAGAGGGCAACGTTGATGTCGTTCACCTCGTCGATGGAAGCGGTGTTGCCAGCGGTAACGCTGATGTCGTCAATGAGCATCCAGTACATGTCGTGGATGTTGTGATGACGGAAAGCGATGCGGATGGTCTGACCGGCAAAACCGGCAAGGCTGCGGCTCTTCTTGACCCAGTCGGCGTTGTCGATAGTACCAGCGAAGACAGTGTTGGTGAAGTCGGTAGTATTGCTGCCAGTGGTGGAAACGAGAACGCTGTAGTATTCTTGATAGTAGCCTGCGTCAACGGCAGAGACGTACCAGGAAATGGTAGCACCTTCGGCGGGGATAGCGATTGGAGGAGTAATCAACCAGTTGTCGGGGCTCAAGGCACCAGGACCACCCATATTAGGATTGATAAATGAGGCAGAGCCCATGCAGTCGGCACCGTTGTGGAACAAGGGCTGTGGGAATATCTCAGAGGGTTTCATCCAACCCCAACCGTCGCCGTCCTGATCGATGAACTTCCAGCAATCGAGATTGTCGTTAGTTTCGAAACCGCAGCTCCAGGGGAGGTTCTGGGTTTCGCAGATGACGATGCGGATGGTGTGGGTAGCGGTGACGGTCTCACCATCGAGGGCGGCAGTCAAAGTAACAGTGTGGTTACCAGCGGATGTGAAAACGGTAGAGGCGGTCATGCCAGAAGCATCAGCGGGATTGCCGCCGTCGAAGCTCCAGCTGTAGGTAGCAGCAGCGGGGCCAATGGCAGTGAAGTTGATGGTCTCGTTACCTTGACCCTCGGTAGGGCCGTTGATGGCGATGTTCATAGCGGGAGCGGTAGCGCTGGTGACAGTCTTGATCATCCAAGTACCGATATAGTCGGGATAGGAGGCACCTAAGAATTGCCATCCCGAGCTAAAGTAAATCATGTCGGTGTTCGGGTCTCCGTTGTAAGAAGTCCAAGCGGCAGGATAGGAAATGTCGTTGCAGGAGAAAGTGACCCAGAGGTCTTTGGTAGCGTCAATGGCAACGCGGTCGTAAAGAGGAAGGGTGACATAGTTATCGACAGCAGTGACAGGATAGGTGAATTGATAAACCATATCGTTGTTGCTGGGAGACTCGGCATTAGACTCATAAATAGTAAGTGTCAAGTGACCGTTGTTGCCGGAATAGACCTTCACACTTTCAACATAATTGCGTCCAGAGAGTAAGGCAGCGGGATATTTAACACCCCAGGTGATTCCGCTCTGACCACCGAGAGCGCTTGACATGGCACCGTTGCCGGGATAATCCATCTCATTGCCCCAGCTGTAGTCGAAGACGTTGACATTAAGTGTGGCAGTGGTGGTGCCAGTAGTGTTGGTAACCGATACGGTGACGATTTCATTGCCAATGGTAGACCAAGTGGTGGAGGCAGTCTGGCCAGTAGCGGTAGCGGGGTTGCCGTTGGAGAAAGTCCAAGTGATATCGGTGACGGGGTCAACACTGACGATGTTGGCAGAGAAAGTGGCAGTGCTGTTAATCAAAGCACCAGTGAAGCCATTGATTTCAACAATGGGGGCTGTACCGGCTTGGGGATAGCTGGAAAGCAGTGCCCTGATAGCGGAGACAGCTGCGGAAGCATCGTAAGGACCGAAACCCCAGTCTGTGCCATATACATCACACCAGTAACCGGAGGGGGAGATGAATACAACGGTGGGATAACCGGCAATGTTATTGCCAATAAAGCTGGCAGCGTTGGCATCGTCGACAATGGGGTAGGGAACAGTGCCACCATTGGTCCAGTCGCCCTGAGAAGCGTCAGCACCACCGGGAGCGGTAATGCCAGAAGAACCCGTGGAGGGATCAGCCTCAATCCACAGAACGCAGACATCGTCGCCCAGTTGTTCGTGGATGGCATCGAGAATGCCATTGGTGTGCATCACCCAGCACCAGGAGCACCACACAGCCGAGTAGTCGATTACAACAGCTTTGCCAGCAGCCAGAGTGTCGGCAAGGTTAATGGTGTTGCCGTGAATGTCGGTGAGGTTGTACAGAGTGCCAATCTGTGTCCAGTTGGGCAAATCGTTGATGCCCTTAGTGGCAACAGCCTCGCGGCACACACGCTGTGTGGAGAACTGTGCAAACGATACACTGCACATCAGCATAGCGAGCGCTACTAATAAGATTTTTTTCATTGATACTTTGTCTTGTTATTAGCCATTAGACCCATCGGCTTTGATAATGAGTGAATTAATGAATTATTTTAATTATTTTCCTTGTTGTTTTAAACGTGCAAAGATACACATTTTTCATCGAATAACAACCTTTTTTACCGATAAAAGCGTTTTTTTTCAAAAAGCAGTGTTAATAATATAAAAAAAAGATGTATTTTTGCATTTCAAAAGTAAAAAGATTACATTATGAAAAAGGCCACATTGACATTGTTTGTTATGATCATGGGTGTATCACATTTTATTGCTGCGCAAAATGATCCGCAGTCATTCACCCGCAAAATTCTTCTTGAGCAATTCACCACGGCACAGTGCGGCTACTGCCCTGCCGGTGCCGACCGGTTGGCGACAGCCACTTCAGGATTGACGAATCTGATATGGATTCGTTACCATGCCGGTTTCGGAACGGATGCACTGACCAACGATATTGCCGAAGCCATGACCTGTTTCTATGGCGGCAACACCTTTGCCCCAGCCATGATGGTTGATCGAACACGCTTCGATGCCTCCAACCCGGGGCCTGTTATGAATGTGGGTGTGGTGTCGAGTATTCGTGGCCACCTCAGCGAAGCCCAAGAAGTTAAGACCTACTGCAAGGTACAGACGCCCGAAGTGGTATACAATCCCGCCTCGCATGCTCTTGACTGCACAGTGAAAGTCCGCTTCTCTGATGCGGTCTACGGTCCTGATACCCGCCTACAGATTCTCCTCATCGAGGATAGCATCTTCATGCGCCAATCCGATTACGGTGTTGGGTCCTACGTTGATTATTGGCACTTTGGCGCAGTGCGCGACACCCTTACTCCTCTTTGGGGCACACCTCTCACAGTGGAGGATGGCTCCTTCACCTGTACACTCAGCTACACCCTTCCCGACGAGTATGTCTATAAAAACTGCAGGGTAGTGGCTATCGTTTACAACTACGACCCCTCCAACATCAACAATTGCAAGGTGCTGAATGCCGCAATAAGCGATTATCTTGACAAGGCTGTCGGCATAGGCGAAGTGTCCGAAAGGGTGCAGATGCGCCTTTTCCCCAATCCTGCCAATGGATTTGTCGTCCTTGAAGCCGATGCACCTGTCAGCAGTGTGTCGGTTATTGATGCCATGGGACGCTGTCTCTACAGCCTTCCTGTCGGAGGCGAACAACAGGTACGTCTTGACCTCTCACACCTCTCCGCGGGAATTTACATGGTTCGTTTGCAGACAACCCACGGTCTTGCCACACGACAGTTGGTACTCCGATAGCCTATAAGAAGCTGTTTAAATTTAATTCAATGTTTTTCTTAAAAGAACCTGAACGGCATATTTTCCACCTTTCCTCAGTCACAATGGAACCCCATTGCTCCATCGGAAAGGTGAAAAATCTGCTCGTCTAAAATTCATCAATCAAATTTAAACAGCTTCTAAGGAAGATGCAATAAAACAACTTTTTTTTCGTTATATAGCAAAAAAAGTGTATTTTTGCATTGCGAAATGTATTAAGACTTATGAAGAAATCTATCCTGATTGCAGCCCTGCTTATTGCATCGTTTTCTGTTAATGCACAACGTGTTAGTTCTCGCGCCAAAGCAGTGCGGATGCTCGCTTATGCCCGTCCCGAATATCAAGTCAAAGACGTGAAAGTCTATGCCGACACCATGACAGTCTTTTCTTTGGCCGACTATCCCATCTATCCTTTCGGAAAATGGAGCAACGTTGAGCAGTTCATCACAAACAACCAACTCCTTTGGTATCGTGAAAGCGGTTACAAGACCTTTTACGACACCATGACTGTTGCCGTCAACACCCTCAAACGGCTTGATGGCTCTAATATCAATTTCTATCGCAGCATTTGGACCGATAAACTTGAAATGATATATGCCAAGATTACCGACACGGCTGTGGTGCTTGACAATGGTATCCGAGTAGGTATGTCGAAAGAGGAAGTGTTTAAAACCGTTTTTAAAAGCTATCCCAAGTCCTATACTGCCGACATGAATGTGCTTAAAGTAATTGCCGGAGCTGCTGAAGTGGGTGAAATATATACATTCAAAGGCAACAAGCTGCGTCATATACAGGTTATCAGCCGTTACAAATACTATTGATTGCCGCTTGGCAAAATTGAAATAACAAAAGGGGAGGGATTGCAAACCGCCCCTTTTTCTGTAACAGAACAAATAAATCATCACCATATGCGCAAAATAGGTCTTTTCTTCGGTTCATTCAATCCCATACATATCGGTCATCTTATTATCGGGAACGCCATGCTTGCCCATTGCGACCTTGACGAGGTGTGGTATGTTGTTTCGCCCCAGAATCCTCTCAAGGAGCGCAAAACACTCCTCGCCGACCAACAGCGGCTCGAAATGGTTCGCCTTGCCGTCCATGACAACTACCGTATGCGTGCCAGCGATGTGGAGTTCCATCTGCCTATCCCGTCATACACAGTGCTGACCCTTGCCCATCTCGGTGACAAATATCGCGACAAACAGTTCTGCCTCATCATGGGTTCCGACAATCTTGAGACTTTTGAACGTTGGCGCAATTGGGAGTTTATTCTTGAACACTACCAAATATATGTCTATCCCCGTCCTGGCCACAATGACTGCAAACTGGCTTCGCATCCGAATGTAACCATGGTTGATGTGCCGCAAATAGATATCTCGTCGACCTATATCCGCGAGCAAATCCGTCAAGGGCACGATGTCCGCTATCTATTGCCTGAGCCCGTATACCAGTACCTGACCGAGATGCACTTTTACGAGAAATAGCTCTTGCATGTTAATACATGCCATAAAAAAACAAAGCCCTCTCAATGAGATAGGCTTTGCTTTCTATATGCAAACAGTCAGGTAAAAGTGCATTAATCTCTTTTGATGCGTGGACGCCCCTTCTTCTTAGGGGTTGAAGATGGGGTATCGGCAGATGCGGTCGTCTCTTTGCTGGGTCTTCCGGGGCGTTTGGATTGAGGGTCGGCTGCCTGTTGGGCGGTCTTCTCGTTTGCCACCAATTCTTCGGCTGCCATGCGGGCCAGTTCTTCGGGCGGTATTTCGGCGTTGGCAAAGACTTCACTGTCCACATCCATCAATTCCTCGTCGGTGGGTTCGTAGTCATCATCGGGGTCGGTGCTGTCACGTTCGTCCTTGTCGTCATAGTCGTCATACTCTTCGTCGTCGTTATCGTCGCTAAAAGCTTCCTGCAGTTCGGCGCCAAGAGCACCCAGAGAGCCGTGTTCGACGGTTCTTTTCTTGCCGTTCTCCATAGTGTCGTCGTACGAGCCGTGCCGCACCACGCGTTCGCGATGGGTGGGGTCTTCCTCTTCTTTCTCCAGGGCTTCCTGTATGGGGGCGAATTGGGTCTCAGCCTTCTCCACTTCTTCGTCGAAATAGTCTTTTTCCGAGTCGTCGTCAGTATAGGTAGTGTCGATTTTCACATCGAACTTTATCATGTATACGGTATCGTCCGTTTCCATCGGTACGACGAAAATAATCTCTCCATTGGGCTTCTCAAATCGTTGGATATGCTCTTTGTATCCGTCAGGATAACGCTCCATGAACAATTCTTTGAGTTGCTCAGATAGGTTCTTGTAGCTGACTATCAAGTTTTTCTTTCGAGTTCTGTGAGTATTCATAAGGGTTAATTTTTGTGCAAGTATAACAACTTTATTTTAAACAAACACTTTTTTTAAAGAAAAAGTTATCAACATTAAGTTTTTCTTCCCCATGTGCAATAAATAATGGCTTTTTAGGTTATACTATTGTTATGCTTAAACGTCTCCTTTTTTTGCTCCGCCTTTATGTGACGCTTTTGCTTATTTTTGTCACTCAAAAGCTGGTCTTCATGCTTTTCAATTTCCCGTCCGCTGGCGGCACCACGGTGAGAGGTTGGCTGGGCGTTTTGCTCCACGGATTACGTCTTGACTCGGTCACTGCCTGCTACCTGATGATTGTCCCGGTATTGGTCGTTGTTATTTCCTTTTTCTGGTGGCGGATACCTGTCAAACGGGTGCTTACAGTTTACTATGCCATCGTGGCACCGCTGATGGCTCTGGCTTTTGCCGCCGACACGGTGCTGTACCGTTTTTGGGGAGCCAAGGTGGATGCCGCCGACTTAATGTATGTCGCCAATCCCAAGGAAATGCTGGCCAGTGTCACGCTTGTTGCCATACTGGTGGGAGCGTTGCTTATCGGTCTGATAGTGTTCCATTATCTTCGTCGGCTGCGGCATGCCACACCCCCAAGATTCGACCGCGTACATCCTGCCTCCTCGGTGGTGATGCTTGTTGTGGTGGCGTTGCAGTTTGTGGGAATTCGTGGCGGTCTCAGCGAGTCTACCGCCAATGTCAGCTACGCCTATTTTTCGTCGATACCTTTCCTCAACCATTCCGCCATCAATCCCCTTTTCAATGTTACCCACTCGCTTTTCAAAACGGAAGACCTTGCTTCACAGTTTCATTATTATGACAACGAGCGTCTTGCAGAGCAGGCAGCAGACCTTTACCCGCACAGCAACGCTGTCGCAGATACGTTGCTCAACACCGACAGACCAGACATTCTGCTTGTAATATGGGAAGGCGCAGGGAGCGAGATGATACTCAACGACAGCGTAGGCACTAATTTCTGCCGATGGTGTCGCCAAGGGGTCTTCTTCTCCAACTGCTATGCCAACAGTTTCCGAACTGACAGAGGACTTGTATCAATCGTTAACGGATGGCCGGGACTGCCCACCACATCGCTGATGAAAAAGGCCGGCATGGGACGTAAACTGCCCTCTGTAGCTCGTTCGTTGCAACAGGCAGGCTACACCACTTCGTTCTTCTACGGCGGCGATATCGATTTCACTAATATGCGCGGACATCTTTCCGAATCAGGTTATGCAAGGGTTGAAGGCCGCGAGTACTATTCTGGTGCGCAGGTGTTGGCAAACTGGGGCGTGGCCGACGAGGAACTGTTTGGGCGCACACCTCTTGATTCACATAGCCCGATGTTCACAACCCTGCTCACCCTTAGCAGCCATGAACCCTGGGATGTGCCCACACAACGTTTGTCAGACCCGCGCTGCAATGCTTTTGCCTATACAGATATCTGTCTCGGTACGTGGCTTGACAGTTTGAGCCAGACTCCAGTGTGGAACAATCTGCTGGTAATCATTGTAGCCGACCATGGCGTACCAATCAACGGGTTGCCGCGCGATGGTAAACACCTGTCTGCGCGAATCCCTGTCCTTTGGGTGGGAGGTGCGGTGAAACAGCCGCGATGTTTTGACCAGTTGATGAATCAGTCGGACCTTGCGGCCACGCTGCTGGCTCAGCTTCGGATGGATGTGTCGCATTTCACGTTTAGCCGCAATGTACTGGCTCCGGACTATTGCAACCCCTTTGCCGTCAATGCATATAAGAATGGGCTTTTTTATATTGACACTACAGGGGTGACGGACTATGATTGTGTGTCTCTCTCCGAACAGGATGCTGCTTATCCTTCCGACCCCTTGCGTTTGCAGCGTACCCAAACATTGTTGCAACTCTGGTATTTCACCACTGGGCGTTTGCGGTAATTTGTCAATTTCTGCTGCTATTCTTCTTGCGCTCCTTTTTTGTCATTTCATCCTTTCTTATACTATCAGTTCTTCTTCGGTGGAGGAAGTACACAGGAGGAAATGAGGTAAAACGAGCGATGGAAGGACGAGGACTAAATGTCTATGCTTTCGATTTTGCCCGAATGAGGGTTGAAAGCGAAGTGGGTGAGGATGTGGAGGATGGGCTGGAGGAAAGGGGTCGGTCGTGAAACCATGCCGTTGCCGCTTATGCCGGAATAGGTGAAACAAAGATGTTTGCGGGCACGCGATATGGATACATAGAATCGGCGAGCATCTTCGCGGATATGGTATTGGTCGTTGTTTTTGATGTTGTAGAAATAGGGATAAGCACCCTCGGTGGCATTGAACACAATGACGCTGTCGAATTCGAGGCCTTTGGCCTTATGGGCTGTGGCGATGAAGAAACGCTCGTTGCTGTGGTGTAGCATGCTGTAGCTATCGCATAGGTCGGACTCGCGTGCGGTGTTTATTTCGGTGAGGTAGCGGTCAAGTTGTTCTCTGAAGGTGGGTGCAAGGGTGGTGTCGACCATGTCGGTTGCCAGGAAATCGATGATAAGAGGCCATTTAGCCAGGGGTTCGATGGCGTTGCGGGACAGCAAATGATGGTAGAGGTATTGCAGTTCGTCGACTATGGCAGGCAATCCACTGGTTGATGGAGTGTTGGAAGGAGTGTCGTAGAGCCGTTGACTGCTGTGGAGGAAAAGGTCGTGGTAGGTTTCTTGGAAGCGTAGGGAGAGTCGTTTCATGTCGGGAGTGCCGAGCAGTTGTTTTTGTAGGTGCAGGTAGGAATCGGCTTTGTGGCGGCAATAGGTGAGGAGGGAGAGTGTGGCCATGACATCGTCGATGGCGTTGTGGGAATTGGTGCCTTCGAGATGGAGGGTTTCGAGGAGTCTTTCGAGTTTGTAGACGCGCAGGCGGGGTTCGACCAAACGGGCCAGTTTGAGAGTGTCGAACCGTTGGCGGTGACCCAGCCCCGAGCCGAGGGTGCGTCGTATATTGTGGTTGAGAATGTTGTAGTCGAATTCGACGTTGTGGCCGATAAGTACGTGGCCATGGCAGTAGTTGAGGAAACGGGTGAGACCTTCGCGGCGGCTGAGGCGTTCGCTGTTGAGGTAGACAGATAGCATGGGGTTGTCATGTCCGCCTACGTAAGGGGGTATCTCTTTGGTGGTTTCTATGATGATGTTGAAGTCGGAGCCTTCAACATAGTGTCCTTGTTTTACTTTGATGGCGGCAATTTGTATGATGTCGTCGTGGAAGATGTCGAGTCCAGTGGTTTCAGTGTCAAAGAGTACCACCTCTTCAGAGTCGATGACTTGGACGAAGTGTTGGAGATAGGAGGTGCCCTGGTAGATGAGGAGGTCGGTGGGAGAGATGGCGAGACTGCGCAGCTGGCGCATCAGATTGCGGGCAGCGGCATATTCGGGTATGATGCCAAGGAGGTGGAAAAGCCGTGCCCAGGCAATGAAGCAGGTTTCGTTGCTGATGACGTTGAGATGGGAGAAGAGTAATTGGACGGTGGGGGTGGAGAAGAGGTCGCGGCCGGAGATTTTGAAATGGGGTGTCTCGCCGAATTCAAGGCTCAGACGGTCGGCATTGGCATTGGTAGGGACGATAATAGCTACACGGCCGTTGGGTTCCATGTCAGCGTATCTTTTGGCAAGAGCCACGGCCAGACGATACTCACTGACTATGGAACGCTGGCAGAGGGTGCATGGAGTTCCGTCGAACTGGCACTGTTGCGTTTCTTTGTGATAGAGGTGGGAAAGGTCGTGGTAGCATGCGCGGAAGGTGCAGCAGTCGTAGGGCTGTGGGCGGGAGGTGTCGGTGGTGGAGGGGAGCAGGTCGGGTGCAATGCCTAACTGCGAAGTGGCATAGAGATTGAAAATGTCGAGTAGGTATTTAGGTGAGCGGTGGTTGCGACCCAGATGGTGGAGGTTGGGGTGGCAGAGGCGTTTGAGTTCTTCGAGCGCTTCGAGTTTGGCTCCAACGAACGAGAAGATGGCTTGTTGCTCGTCTCCCAGAAAGACGGTGGTGGCCTGGGGGATGGAGAAGAGGTCGATAATGGCCAGCTGGAGGAAATTGAGGTCTTGCACTTCGTCTATCTGAATCCAACTGTAGCGTCGGAGGTCGGGGTCGTGGAGGGCGAAAAGGTATGCTTTCTCAAGGAGATCCTCGAAGTCAAGGAGGTTGTCGGTCTCTTTGTATTCGGCATAGAGTTTGGCTATCTGTGCTTTGCGTTGCCAGTGCGGGTCGTCGAGTTGGTTGAGGAGTTCGGCGTGGACAATGAGTTTGTGGGGTATGCCAGCAGCTTGTTGACTGAGGGCGTGTTGAAGGTTGACGATGTCGGAGGTGTAGCGGGAATGGTCTTCGGTGGGGTCGAGGTGTGCCAGATGGGAGATGATGCTTTCGGAGTCGAGGTCGTCGATTACAGCACTGTTTTGAGGAATTTTCTTTTGGTCGAAAAGGTAGTTGGAGCAAAAGCGATGGACGTTGCCCACGAAGAGGTCAGGGGGTACGGGGTTGTGGGTGTGGAGACTGATACGCTCACGCATAGCACGGCTGGCACGGTTGGTGAAGGTTAGGCAGAGCATGTCGCTGTAGTCAACCCCGTGGGCGTGGGCATGGATGACACGTTGCGAAAGGATGAATGTTTTGCCGCAACCGGGAGGTGCTAAAACCAAATGCCGACCCCGATCAAGGTTGATGATTTCCTGTTGGTCGGGGTCGGGTATGGAGGACATAATGGGGAAAGTAGGAAGGAGAAAACTAAAAGTTGGGATTTCTTTTTAGTTTTTTGCTTTTACTTTTCAGCTTATGTTATTCTACGGTAACGCTCTTGGCCAGGTTGCGAGGCTGGTCGACATTGCGGCCCTTGGCAATAGCGACGTAGTAGGAGAGGAGCTGCAACGGGATGACGGCAAGGAGCGGGACAAAGCAGTCGCGGGTGTCGGGAATGACGAAACTGTAGTCACTCATGTTTCTGACCACGGTGTCGTTTTCTGTGACCACGGAGATAATTTTGCCTTTACGAGATTTGATTTCCTGGATGTTACTGACGACTTTTTCGTACATGCCATGTTTGGGGGCGATGACAACAACAGGCATTTCTTCGTCGATGAGGGCAATGGGGCCGTGTTTCATTTCGGCAGCGGGATAACCTTCGGCATGGATATAGGATATTTCTTTCAATTTGAGGGCTCCTTCGAGGGCGACGGGGTAGTTGTAGCCACGGCCGAGGTAGATGAAGTTTTTGCAGTAGGTGAACATCTGGGCGAACTGGTCTATGTTTTTGTTGTGTTCGAGGGTCCACTGCATTTTGTCGGGGATTTGCTGGAGTTCGTCTACGAGCATGTGGAACATGTCGTCGGACAGGGTCTTCTTTTCTTTGGCGATGGCCAACCCCAGGAGACAGAGGGTGATGACTTGTCCAGTGAATGCTTTGGTGGAGGCTACGCCGATTTCGGGACCGACGTGCAGGTATGTACCGCTGTCGGTGGCACGGGGGATGGAGGAACCAATGACGTTGCAGATGCCGTAAAGGAAGGCACCGTGTTCCTTGGCCAGTTGGATGGCGGCAAGGGTGTCGGCAGTTTCACCCGATTGGGAAACGGCTATGACGATATCGTCGGGTCGAATGACGGGGTTGCGATAACGGAATTCGGAGGCGTATTCAACTTCGACAGGTATCTGGCAGGCTTCTTCGATAAAGTATTTGCCAATGAGAGCCGAGTGCCACGACGTACCACAGGCACAGATAATGATTCGTTTGCAGTTGATGAACTTTTCTTTATGGTCGATGATGCCGCTGAGAAGTACATCTTTGTCGGCCGTGTTGAGACGGCCACGTATGCAGGTGCGGAGAGCATTGGGCTGTTCCCATATTTCTTTAAGCATGAAATGGGGGTATCCGCCTTTTTCCAATTGGTCAAGATTCATTTGGAGGGTGACCAGCTGGGGAGTTTGTTTGACATTGCTGAGGTTGGTGATATCGAGACGGCCGGTGCGATCCATGATGGCGATTTCCTCATCGTTGAGGTAGATGACCTGATTGGTGTATTCAATGATGGGGGTTGCATCAGAACCGATATAGAATTCGGGTCGGCCAGAGGTCTTGTCTTTACCGACACCAATGATAAGGGGACTGCCTTTGCGGGCGCAGACTATCTGGTCGGGATGGTTTTTTTCGAGAATAGCGATGGCATAGGCACCTACAACGTTCTTTAGAGCCAATTGTACGGCAGTGTAGAGGTCGCATTTGTGGGAGTTCATCATGTATTCAACCAACTGAACCAGTACCTCGGTATCGGTTTCGCTACAGAATGTCATGCCGTTGTTCTCTAACTCGGTGCGAAGAGGTTTGTAGTTCTCGATGATGCCGTTGTGGACGAGCGAGAGGTTTTTGGATTGGGAGAAATGAGGGTGGGCATTGGTAGCGTTAGGTTCGCCGTGGGTGGCCCAGCGGGTATGGGCAATGCCGATGGTGCCACTTATGTCTTTGTCTTCGACACTTTTTTCGAGGGCGACGACTTTGCCTTTGGCTTTATAGACGTTCAGTTCGCCTTTATTGTTGATGAGAGAGATGCCGGCACTGTCGTAGCCGCGATATTCCAAACGATGGAGGCCTTTAATTAAGATGGGATAGGCGTTTTGATCCCCAATGTATCCTACTATTCCACACATAGTTTCTTGTTTGATAATTTGTTATACTAATATTACAACTGAATATTAAAATACAAAGTTACAATTTTTTTTTGAGTTATGAATTTTTTTAGACGATGTAGTGAAAAGATATGTCATTCGATGTGGGCTTGGTGGAAAGGGGTGGTAGTGGTTGTGGAGATATACCCACCAAGGGTCGGTGTTGATGAGGACGGTGTATTCGTTTTCGTAGCGGGCAAAGCTATGGGTCACCGCTACGACGGAGCGATGTGAGGCGTGGCACATCATGTTGGTGTAGATGATATGGACGGTGTAGCGAATGGCGGGTTGCAGAATAGGGTAGACGGCTCGGTAGTGGATAATCCTGATGTGGCCGAAGGGGACGGGGACTGTTGCCGAGGGTAGGACACGGTCGAAATGGCCATCATGATTATAGTTGACTTTGAAACTGCAGGGTTTGGTGGCATAACATTGCACGAGCCACGAGGCGAGGGAGTCGCGTTGAAGTAAAGTACCTGCACGGGCTGGTATGGGTTGTGGAAGACTGCAGTGGCGGTGTCGAGACTCAGCAAGGCTACAAGCATGCCAATAAAAGACTGACAACCCTGCAGTGTGAGACACAGGGTTGCCAGTAGAATAAGGGGATTTTTAGGGACAATGGTATGATTATTTGTCCGCAGAGGTGTCGGCTTTTTTATTGACTCGGGCATCGGCATCAAGGTTGACGTTGCGCGTGGTTTTGGCTTCGATGGTGTTGGCGCGGACGATGTCGGTCATGTTTACCCCAGTGGCACTTTCAATGACATCGAAAGACTGCTTGATAACAGAGGGGACAATGCCGGAGACGGAGGCAGCATCGGAGCCTGAGGTGCCATAGACGTTCATGTTCTTGATGGCACTGATGGGCTGCGAGACGGAGCCTGCCACTTCGGGGATTATCTTTACCATCATGTCAAGGATAGCGGCTTGGCCGTAGCGTTCGTAGGCTTCGGCTTTTTTCTGCATGGCTTCGGCTTCGGCAAGACCTTTCTTTTGTATGGCAATGGCCTCGGCTTCGCCGGCACATTGTATTTTATAAGCTTCGGCTTCACCTGTGGCCTTGATACCTTCGGCCTCGAGCATCATGGATTGTTTTTTTGCTTCGGCACGTGCTATTTGTGCGCGAGCCTCCTGTTCTGCTCTGTAGGCTTCGGCTTCGGCCTCGCGTTTGCTCTGCTCCAGATCGGCGGCGGCACGCAGTTCAATCTTGTATTTGTCGGCATCAGATTGTTTCATCACTTGGGCCTGCAGTTCGTTCTCGCGGATTTTGACACGCTCGGCAGTGAGGACTTGCTCGCGCATGGTTTGCTCAATCTGGGCATCGACGGTTTTTGTATTGATGGTTTTTTGCTGCTCTTGACGCTGGATTTCATAGGCGGCATCGGCATCAGCTTTTTTGGTTTGCTCGATGATGGTGAGTTCGCTACGCTTGACAGAAAGCTCGTTTTGGCGTATGGCTATCTGGGTTTGTGAGTCAACTTGAGCGTCATTGGCTTCGCGAAGAGCCTCGGCTTCGGCTTTGGCAATGTCGCGCTCGGCGTTGGCTTTGTTGATTTTGGCTTGCTTGCGGATGGTCCAGGTGTTGTCGGCACCGAGGTCTTCAATCAGGTTTTTCTCGTCGGTGACGTTTTGGATGTTGCAGGAAATGATGCGCAGGCCAAGGGCTTCCATGTCTTTCTGAGCCTTGTTCATGATTTCATCGGAGAACTTGTCGCGGTTAATGTTGATGTCGCGCAGAGAAAGGCTGCCGATGACTTCACGCATGTTGCCTTCCAAAGAGTCCTGCACCTGTTTGGAAATTTCAGCACCGTTCATGTTAAGGAAGTTCTTGGCGGCAAGGCGTACCCCCTCAATGTCAGGGATGACTTGGATTTTGGCAACGGCATCGACATTGACATTGATGAAGTCGTTGGTGGGGACGGAGCGGCTGGTCTTGATGTCGGCAGTCACCTGTCCGAGGAAAACTTTGTCCAGTCGCTCGAAGAGGGGGACACGCAGACCTCCCTTACCGATGTAAATGCGGGGTTTTCGGTTGAGACCCGACACGATATAGGCTACCGAAGGCGGTGCCTTTATGTAGGAAATGAGGAGGATGAAGATGACGATAATCGCCACGACGAGGATGAAGACAAAAGTTTTGCCCATTGGATTAATGATTTTAAAGGTTAATAATCGCAGATTAGTTGCATTGCACAAATTTTCTGCAAAGATACAAAGAAAAACCCGTTTGGCAAAATCAATTTGATAAATCACCAAACCACAATGGCTTGGTGACAGGTAAGTAAGAGACATACAGTAGCCAACAGGAGTCTTTTTGCGAGAGTTGAGGCGGGATTATGCCCAGCGGAAGTTGTCGGTGCCTGCACCCAATTCGAAGTGAAACTTTGCTATGCCGAGGTCGAGACCGGCAAAGGGTGCCGGCCTGGCAGTAGCCTTCACGGTGTTGTTGGGCAAGAGGGCAAAATGGAAGTTCTGCCGGTTCATGGCAGAGGGGGCCAACATGGCGAACTCCACACCGCGGCGAAACCAGTCGGGCGCACCTTTGATGTCAGCAAAGGCCTCAATAGGCTTGCTGGAGTGTTGTCTGCCTTGGTTTAGGCCGTGGCCGATGGCAATGACGGCGATGTACATTTCGTCGCGGTCAATCTGTACGTTGCGGTTTCGGGAGAAAGAGCCTCCCACCCAACAGGTATTGAGTCCCAGCGTCTGAGCCAAGAGGACAATGCGTTCGCCCTCGTAGCCGAGGTTTTCATGCAACAGGGGGGATTGGTGACCCACCATGGCAATGTAGTTTGTCGCCCCGCTGAAACGTAAGAACTTGGCGAGGATGCCCGACAGGGCTTTGGTGTCGCTTTGCACGAGCTGTATATGCAGGTTCTTGGCAGCGTTGCTTTGGGCTATTTGCTGACGGAGGACGTTGGCTTGGTTCTCGGAAAGGGGACGGCCGCTGTACTGCCGTACAGAGTGCCGTGCAAGGATAGCTTCTTGTAAGGTCATTGTCGGTGTGTTATTGATGAAACAATTTGCAAAGATACGAAAAGAATCTTACATTGCAACCTTTATCGGATAATTAGTTTCCTTACCACTGGGGAAGTTGGCCTCGGTGGTGATGCGGACGAGTTGGGTTCTGCTGGCAAGATCAGTTATATCAATACGGCTTTCACAGGCGGACGGACACTCAGTATTCACGTTCGCCATCCCGTATCCAAACAAATCGAACACCGCAATGTGTATCATGCACAAGATGCCTGTGGCGGTTACAGTGATTTCAGTCTGGACACTGGATTCAGTCACTTTGGGAGGATTAGGGTAGACAGTGCAATTGGCCGTTGACATAGGGCCTATGCCCTCAATCTGCGTGAAAGTGGCAGTCAATTTGTGGTGTCGTCGGTCACAAACAGGTTTCTCGGGTTGGAGACGATACCGTCGTTCCACCCAGTGAAGTTGTAGTTTGTGTTGGGTGTGGCTGTGAGTATTGCCATGACACCGTAGTAGTACATGTCGTTGCCTGTCACCGAGCCGAAGACAGGATAGTCGGTTCTTGCGGTAACTCGGTATCTCTGGTTGGGGAAAGTGTCGGTGACGGACAAAGAGGTGTCGCTGAAGTCGCAGACCGATCGGAGCTGGATAATATAGTAGATGCTAAACGAAGTCCCCGTGAAGGTATGTGCCGGGGTAGTGACAATGGTGGTGGCTCTAAGCGACACCTCCCATTCGCTCCCGATGCCACTGGGCGACCATGCAAGGCTGAGCCTATCGGCATCGCCCCCCCCCCAGAGACATCACAGGGCGAAGGACAGGTGTGCAGGAGCTCCAACGTGGTGGCCGAAAGGTAAGCACGGTAAGAGGCGATGTCCAAATTGATGTAGTCGGGGTAGAGGTAGATGTGGTAGGTGGTGCAGTTCGTTCTCGAAGTTGTTGAAGTAAGGATGTCTATTTCAAACATCAGGCAGGGGTGGCTGCGCCTGTATCGCCTGCGGTATCATAAGTGCCGTGATGAATAATTTGTAATAGTGTTTTCATTGTTTCTTTGTGTTTGGTGATAATTGCCGCCGATCACCAGAATATAATAGAAGCCGGAAGCTCCTTTTGGGACTTCCGGCTTGAGGGTATTGGGGCGGGCTGTAGGTCCGCAGACCAATGCTTAGAGAGTGTGGACGGCTTCGATGAGACCCTTGCCGATTTCGATGGCTTCCTCGTTCTGGGGGATGAGTTTCCAGTGACGCTGGGGCAGGGAGTGCTCAAGACCTTCGTGGATGTACTGTTTGTCCACGATAGGTTTCAGTTTCAGGAAGCCACCAAGGACGACCATGTTGAACACCTTGCTGATGCCGAGTTCCTGAGCTTTTGCAGTGGCGGCAATCTTGTAGATGTTGATGTCTTTGCGGGTGGGTTCATGGGTGATGCCATTGGGGTCATAGATCAGCAGGCCACCAGGCTTCACGCTTTGCTCAAACTTGTCAAGGGACTGCTGGTTGAGAATGATGGCAGTATCGAAAGTGTTGATGATGGGTGAGCTGATGCGCTCGTCGCTGATGATGACGGAGACGTTGGCGGTACCACCGCGCATCTCGGGGCCGTAGCTGGGCATCCAGCTGACCTCTTTATCTTGCATTACTCCGGAATAGGCAAGAATCTTACCCATGGAGAGGACTCCTTGTCCACCGAATCCGGCGATGATGATTTCTTCTGTCATTGTTGTTGATTGTTTTGATGTCGGACTTGTCAGATTTGTCGGACTTGTCGGACGTTGTTTTTATTATTGCATTACTGTTAAGGGGTGGTCAACAGCCAGACGGTTGACGTCGACGTTCTCGACGAGTTTGCCGTCGACTTTGATGTCGCCGATGGGGTAGTTGGGCATCATGTTGTCTTCCATCCACTTGTTGGCCTGTACGGGGGTCATCTTCCAGCCGCTGTTGCAGTTGGAGAGGATTTCGACGAAGCTGAGGCCTTTTTTCAGTTTCTGGTTCTCGAAAGCCTTGCGGATAGCGGCCTTGGCTTTGCGCACGGCGGCGGGGTTCTGCACGCTCTGGCGGGTCACATAGTAGGTGCCGGGCAGGGTGGAGATGAGCTCGGTGATGCGCAGGGGATAGCCGTTGAGGTCAACGCGGCGGCCGTAAGGTGTGGTGGCGCTCTTCATGCCGATGAGGGTGGTGGGAGCCATCTGGCCACCGGTCATGCCGTAAATACCGTTGTTGACGAAGATCATGGTGATGTTCTCACCACGGTTGCAGGCGTGGATGGTCTCGGCGGTGCCGATAGCAGCCAGGTCGCCGTCGCCCTGATAGGTGAACACGAAGGTGTCGGGGTTCAGACGCTTGACAGCGGTGGCCAGTGCGGGGGCACGGCCGTGGGCAGCCTCCTGGAAGTCCACGTCGAAATAGTTGTAAGCCAAAACGGAGCATCCGACGGGCGACACGCCGACGGTTTTGTCCTGAATGCCCATCTCATCGATAACCTCGGCAATGAGACGGTGGGTGGTGCCGTGACCGCAACCGGGGCAGTAGTGCATGACTGCATCGGTGAGAACTTTGGTCTTGGTGTAAACCTCGGTGTAACCTTGGTTCAGCAGCTCTTGTTTGCGAGCCTCTATATCTGTATTTGCCATATTGATTTCTTATTTAATAATTTTGTTTTCAAGTGCTTCAAGAACCTCTGTCGGGGTGGGGATGATACCGCCGAAACGGCCGAAGTGTTCGGTCTTCACGCCGCAGGCGGTGGCAAGCTTCACGTCCTCGATCATCTGGCCGGCGCTCATCTCGACGCAGAGGATACCCTTTACGTGTTTGGCAACCTCGGCCAGTTGTTTGGTCGGGAAGGGGAAGAGGGTGATGAGGCGGAACAGACCCACCTTGATGCCTTTTTCGCGAGCCATCTGCATGGCCTTCATGGCGATACGGCTGCTGGAACCGTAGGCAACGAAGATGTAGTCGGCATCGTCGCAGTTGAGCATCTCGTAGCGGACTTCTTTCTCTTTCATCTCGGCATACTTGGCCTGCAGTTTGTGGTTGAACACTTCTTGGCGTGAGGACTCAAGCTCGAGAGAGGTGATGATGTTATGGGGACGGTCGGCAGGTTTACCCCAGGTGCCCCAAGGAGCGTTTTTGCGGAGTTCTTCCTCAGTCCAACGGGGGATGTAGTCGCGTGTGTAGAGTTTCTCCATGCACTGTCCGATAGCACCATCGGAAAGAATGAGCACAGGGTTGCGATATTTGAAAGCAATGTCCCAAGCGTCGAAAACGAAGTCATACATCTCTTGCACGCTGGCAGGGGCAAGGGTGTAGAGTTGATAGTCACCGTGTCCGCCACCTTTCACGCTCTGGAAATAGTCGCTCTGCGAAGGCTGAATAGTGCCCAGACCAGGACCACCACGCATTACGTTGACAATCAAGCAGGGAATTTCAGCACCAGCAAGATAGGTGAGGCCTTCTTGCATCAGCGAGATTCCCGGGGAGGAAGAGGAGGTAGCCACCTTTTTACCTGTGGCGGCACCGCCGTACACCATATTAATGGAAGCAACTTCCGATTCGGCCTGCAGAACAACCATACCGGTTTCCTCCCAGGGTTTTTCGGCCATTAGAGTTTCCATAACTTCCGACTGCGGGGTGATAGGATAGCCGAAGTAGCCGTCCGTACCACTGGCAATCATAGCACGGGCAATAGCCTCATTGCCCTTCATCAGTTTCAGTTCTTTTGCCATGTTTATTTCTCTTTTTTCTTGTTTAACACTTGATTTTGTAGACGGAGATAACGCCGTCGGGGCATACCATAGCGCAGCTGGCGCAACCGATGCACTTGTCATTTACGGTTTGGGTGTAGTTGTAACCTTTGCCGTTCACATTTTTCGATAACTCGAGGCACTGCATTGGGCAGGCGGCAAGGCATACGCCGCAACCCTTACAATGTTCGGTATCGATTACGATTTGTCCTTTAAATGCCATAATATTAGTTTTATGTGATTAATAATTGTTGTAAATTGATGTCAAAATTACGATTTGCAAAGATACAATCTTTTTTTCAATTAGACAAATAATTTTTCACAGCCAAAAATACTGATGTTTGTCCTGTGCGTGAAACGGTATCGGAAAATAGTGTGTATTTTGATGTATGATATCTTGTTACATTGTTTTGATACACGCGTCTATTTTCCTTTATTGGGTGGTTGTTCCTGGCGGTTCTCCCCCGTAAGAATTCGCTACACGGTGTCGCGATTCATGACACTCTGTTCTCAGTGTTCCCGCTCGGCGAAACGACTCATCAGGCGATGGGGGACGGGACAAGATAAGAGTAGGAGTCTTTTTACCGTTCCACCACAAGTTTCTGGGTACTTGTGCCTTGACTGGTGGTCAGAGTGACGTAATAAACGCCATTTGGAAGGGTTTCCACGTGAAGAATAGTTTCGGTCGCACCTGTCGGCAGTGTCTGTCGCAAAATCTCATGGCCTGTAGCATCTACCAAGGTAAGGGTTCCTCCTGTTGTATTCGTGCCGTGTAGCACACATCGCACCTCCGATCCTGCGGGATTGGGCAGCAACAGGAACTTTGTGGCGTAGGGTGGTGTTTCCTCAATCCCTTCTGGGTTGACGAAGATGGCGGTGAATGCGGTGTCCTGTGTCACTACGACTCTGCGAGGGTTGTTGGTGTCGCCGTCGTCCCACAGTCTGAAGCGGTAGGGGGTCCAGGCCTGTGCGGTAAGCACGGCCGTTTGTCCCTCCTCATACGTGCCGCCACCGGTCACGCAGCCCCGCTCGGGGTGGTTTGCCTCGGCCGCCACATCGTACAGGATGGGGAGGAATATACCCACAGCTGGCGACCAGTCGCTGTAGTACACGGCGTCGAGGTGTTCGCACATGCCGCGGACGTAGGCCACATACCTCACGCCCTTCTCCACGCTGTCCAACACGGCCTCCGGAGAGTTGCATTGTATGATGCGGCACGATTCTGGCGGGTTTTCGGCCAGCCCCCATGCCACCTCCCAGCTGGCATGCAGGCTGTCGGGGCTCCACCGGAGGATCACCCTTCCGCTGTCCGCCTCCTCGACCGTCGTCGAGCCTACCTTTCGGCATTCGGGATGCTCCACTATGGGGAATATCAGGGTGTAGAAATGTTGTTGGCAACGATGGTGGGGTCTGATAACTTGGGGGCGCGAAATGCTGTCTTGTCGATATCTCTGGATAAAGGGTGCACAAGACCCGGTGCATCCGGCGTCCAAGAGAGGACCCTCCAATGCGAAACTGCCTGCTGCGTATCGATAGTTGACTGGGTGATCCAAACGGTATGGATTTGCCCAATAAGCAGTGCTGCCGATATAAAACGAATCATGCACCGTGACGGGTTTGTCGAAATAATAGGTATACAATGGCAGTATTACGTCCTCAGGATTGCCGTATCTGCAGCAGTTTGACGTCCTATAGCCCTGGAATAGAGAGAGGCGGATATAGCTGTGGCTGTCCCTGATGTGCCAAGGTATCCGTGCCACTGTCACGAACGAATCGGGGTAGGCGTCGCAAAGCAGCAGGTACTCGTCGCATTCCATGGTGTCGTAAACAAATGTATGCCCGTGGAAATCAAAAACATACATTGCTGCCGCCAGCCCCACGATATTCAGCGGTTGGTCTGTATAGTTATATCGGAGATACCCAGTCATTACATCATAAAAATAAAGGCGGGCGTCGGTGGTGTCGTACCATCTGTCGGCCCACCAGTCGTTATAGTAATAGTCGGGATGGCGGGGCATGAAGTCTATAGTGTCGCTAGAGGACTGAGCCAGAGCTGTCCAGCACGCCATGACGGCGAGGAGGGCTAAGATAAGTGTCTTTTTCATGGCTGTATGTTTTTTAATTGTTTACCTTTCGGTGCAATACATGTAAAATTCAACGAATTTCTGTGACACATTCATGTAATGAGGGGGGGGAAAAAACTGAATTCGCAGGTCTGGGTACCTGCTGGTTACCCGCACTTCGGGTATAGTGCCGCAGTCCATCGTGTACCTGATTTGGCAGGACATGGAAGGCGCGGCAGGAAAGAATTCCTCGGCTATGGCCGTCACGCCACCGCTGTCGCCTATCGCCCAATAGCCTCCGGTGGACTTGGCATCCATCCTGTTCAACGATACTCCTGGGATAAAGGAAACATCCACATATCCCGACCCTATGCCCGAGGGGGTGAAGGAGACGATATTGCTTTCCACGCTCGGCATCATATCGGTGGCGGCGTCCTGCAACAGCAGCAGACGCATCCCTGTGGCGTCGAAGCTCAGCTGCTTCATGGCCCATGCTGGGGAATAGGACACAGAGGCTCCGTGATGGGCCAGCAGCGACAGCTGGATGATGATGGTGGGTGTGACGGGATCCACCCTGAACTGCTGTAGCTCGGTGCCCGGTCCACCAGCGACGGCAAAGTGGTAGGCCAGCACAAAGTCTGTGGCCGAGATGTCCTCCAGCAGAATGTCACCCATTGGGACATTGCCAGTTATCTGGAACACATTGTTTGCCCCTATTGGCGAAGACAGGAAATCGCCCGAGATCCGGAACACGTGGACAAAATAGTCAGGGGAGAAGCTCTTTTTGGCCACCGCCACCACGTAGTCGCTGCTGGCGGCGATGTCAGTGTATATCATGTCGCAGCCAGCATTCTGGTAAAAGTCGATGTTCCAGGTACTGAAGTAATTGTCAAAGTAGGCATCGCCGACAGTTGTTGACGGAACCAAGGTTGGCGAGCCAGGGACATTGGTCAGCAGGTCGCCCACAAAAGCGATGTGGGTAATGCCGCGGAAGGTGTACACATCCATCCGTGTGGGGCGGGTGACATAGGGTGATGAGACTGTTTGTTGCAGTATACCGTAAGTGATGGTGCCTGTTCCGGCGAAGAGGGCGTTGATGTCGAAAAAGCCGACAATCCCATATCCGTATGTGTTGTCCATCCCGCAGAAGAACACCGAATCGTTTTTCACGCGGAAATCGGTGACTGTATTCCCCACGGGCAGTACCGCCACCTGTGGAATGGGGTTGATGTCCTTGATGAAGAAGTACCCGCCTCTCGACAAATCCTCCATGTATCCTATCGCGACCCCCGGCGTCCATTCCCTGATAACGGGGTTGGTGGTCTGCCATCCGATAGCATTCCAGTGTATGAGTGCCTGAGCCTGCGCCCCCGCATTCGCAAACAAAAGGAAAGCCGTCAAGACACTCAGTTTGAAATAGTTTTGTTTCATAATGCAATATATTTGTTTGATTAATAATTGATTAATATAGGTTCGTTTCGCAACAATCTGTATGTATTACTTTGCAAATATACATTTTTTTTTCAGATAAATATTTTTTTGTTTCACAGTGCAGTATTTGGATGTTTATTCTCACGCAGTAGTCACGAATAATGGTTATGTCATTTTTTTTTTGTAATTTTGCAGTTCGAAAAAACTCACACCTTATGGCTATCGAAGAAGAAAACAAACTACCCGTCAATACTGCCGCCGAATATAACGATGAGAGCATTATCCATCTTGAGGATATGGAGCATATCCGGCTGCGTCCGGGCATGTATATCGGCAAACTTGGCGACGGCTCGTCGCATGACGACGGCATCTATGTCCTCATCAAAGAGGTGATAGACAACGCCATTGATGAATTTACGTCGGGTTTCGGTCGCCGCATCGATATGACCATCAACTTTGCCGAGCGCAAAGTGAGTATCCGCGACTATGGCCGTGGCATCCCATTGGGCGTGATGGTCGAGGCTGTCAGCCGCCTCAACACTGGTGCCAAGTACGACAGCAAGGTGTTCCAGAAGTCGGTGGGTCTGAACGGTGTGGGTACCAAGGCAGTGAACGCCTTGTCCAGTTGGTTCCGTGTGCAGTCGTTCCGTGAGGGAAAGACCCGTATCGCCGAATTCTCCGAAGGGAAGTTGACTTCCGACAGCGGCATCATGGAGCATCCGTTGCCCGAAGGCCCCGAGAGCACGGGCACGCTGGTGGAGTTTATCCCCGATGGCAAGCTCTTCGGCAACTATCACTTCATCGGTGAATATGTCGAGCGGCGCGTGTGGAACTATTGCTACCTCAACCGTGGGTTGATATTTTACTACAACGATCGCCGTTACTATTCCAAGAACGGCCTCCTCGATTTGCTTCAGAACAATCTGGAGGGTGAGCCGCTCTATCCTGTCATCCACATCAAGGACGAGGACTTCGAGGCCGCCTTCACCCATGTCAATGGGCAGAACGGCGACTACTACTATTCATTCGTCAACGGGCAGCACACCACCGAGGGAGGCACCCACCAGAGCGCTTTCCGCGAAGACTATGCCCGTGTGGTGAAGGAGTTTTACAACAAGAAAGAGTTTTCGCCCGAGGACATCCGACAAGGATTGGTCTGTGCGCTGTGTGTGCGCATCCAGGAGCCTGTATTCGAGGCTCAGACCAAGACCAAACTCGGATCCACCCATTTGGCTCCCAACAAGCAGGACGGCACCAACGACAGCCCCTTCCTCAAAACCTATATCCTCGACATCCTCAAGCGGCACCTCGAAAACTATCTTCACATGCACACCGAGACAGCCGACGCCCTGCTGGAGAAAATCCAGCGCAACGAGAAGGAGCGCAAGGACATTGCCGGTATCAAGAAACTGGCCAAGGAGAGCAGCCGCAAGGCCAGCCTCAACAACAGCAAGCTGCGCGACTGCCATGTGCATTACAACTCCAACCATCCCCGTCGACTGGAGAGTACCATCTTTATCACCGAGGGTCTCTCGGCCAGCGGTAGCATTACCAAGAGTCGCGACGTGGACACCCAGGCTGTGTTCAGCCTGCGCGGCAAACCCCTCAACACGGTCTCGGTGGGCAAGGCGGAGATCTACAAGAACGAAGAGCTGAACCTGCTCCACAACGCCCTCGACATCGACGACGGCATGGAGAACCTCCGCTATAACAATGTGGTCATTGCCACCGATGCCGATGTCGACGGCATGCATATCCGTCTGCTGCTGCTCACCTTCTTCCTCAAGTTCTATCCCGAATTGGTGCGCACCGGACATGTGTATATCCTCCAGACCCCCCTGTTCCGCGTCCGCAACAAGCAAAAGACCGTCTATTGCTACAGCGACGATGAACGCATAGAAGCCCTCCACAGCATCAGCAACCCCGAAATAACACGATTCAAAGGTCTCGGCGAAATCTCGCCCGATGAGTTCAAGGGGTTCATCAATCAGGACATGCGTCTCGACCCCGTCATCCTCCACAAGGATTTCGACACCCAGGGGGTACTCCGTTTCTATATGGGGCAGAACAGCAACGAGCGCCGCGAGTTTATCATGCGCAATCTCCGTGTAGAGGACGACGAGAGCATCGTTGTGGCCTGAGGGGCGAAGTGGCACAAACCAACCTACCCCCTTGTCTCTCTCTAGGGGGTAAGTTATTCTCGAATAATCTCAATGGGAATCCTACTGCAGCGGGATGAGCCTTATGTGGTCGAGCATGGCCCGGTTCACGTCCATGGGGCTCATGTTCTGATTGTCCATCTCGTATATCAGCAGCAGCGTCTGGGGCCCTTGGTTCATGTGTACGCGCACGGAGGTGCTGTATCCCCAGTTGTTCCAGATGTCCTTGCCCCTTTGCGGGAAGACGATGCTGCCCACACGCTTACCGTTGCTCCAAAGCATGCGGCTGGCACAGCTGTTGCCCGACAGGGGACTGCCGCTGCCGTTGGCGTAGCGGAAGTCCACCAGATAGTCGCCCTCGGCAGGCACATCCAGCGGTATCTCTATGCGGGTGTTCTGGGTTGAGGAAATCTCCACGGCGCCGCTGCAACCGTATCCACGGCACTGCTCAAACGTCGAGGGGGCTGCAAAGGCCGACATGTCGTACTGCAACTCGTTGCCCACCCCGAAGTGTATCAATGGCTCGCTAGCAAAGCTCTCCAATCCGTTGGAGTCGACAGCCACCACTTGGTATTCGGCATAACCTTCTTCGTCTTGTATGTCGAAATAGTTGCCCTCGATGCGGCTCTCGGGCTGCAGTGCAATGACGCTGCCGTTGCGGAGAATCTTGTATTCCTTGGCCCCAGCCACCTGTTGCCACGACATGCGTGTCGCTCCGTCCATCCATGCGTTGGGTGTGCTCGGCGAGAACGTCACCTCCTGGGTGGCGAACATATCGTAGCGGCCGAACTCGTTGTTCATCACCAGACGGACGCTGTGCTTTCCGGTCAGCGATGATGGCACAAAAGCGTCCTTCTGCTTTTTGCCGTCCACATAGCAGGCCCTCACTCTGTCGCCATAGCCTTGAACGCTGATGTCGAGAATGGCCTTGCGGTATTTCAGATTGTTCAGCTGCTTGTTGTTGGCCCATCCCTTTGGCACCAAGGGACGGAACGTCATGCCCTCGTCCGTCATCTCTATGCCTGCAAACACGCGGAGCGGAATGCTCAGGTTTGCGGCTATGCTCAGCAGCGAGTTGGCCGAATTGGAAGCCGTGGCGGTAGTGCCGGTGGTGGCAACGGCATTCTCCATGTTTGTGGCCATCAACGCGGCGGTGCGGTAGATGGAGGCAATGCCGTAGGTTACCGCCTGCGGGCATTTGGCCTGGGCCACAGCCCACAGCCAGTAGGCCTGCACGTATGGCCACAACGCGTTGTTGTGGTAGGCATACACGTCGGGAATCTGCGGTGCGAAGCAGGTGACGCCGTAGGGCGTCGACTCGACCGACTGCGACAGCCGCTGCACCCGCTGCGGGTCGGCAATGCCGAAAAGGATGCACAACGCCTCGCCCAGCGTCTCGCTGCGCTGCGACACTATCTGGTTCACCCGGCCATAGCGGTACTGGCTGTAATAGCCCCGGCTCTCAATCCACAAGTGGTTGTTTATGCCCTCCTTTATACGCTGTGCCGTCTGCATGAAATGCTGCGACGATGTGTTGTCGCCTGACATGCGCGCCATCTTCGAGGCAATCTCGTTGGCACGGAAAAACAGGGCGTTGGTGCTCAGGCATTCCGACTGGGCAATGTCGGCAGGCTGCATCCATAGTGGATACACCTCCTTGCGGATTCCCGCCACCGACATCTCGCCACGCACCAAACCCGTCTGGCTGTCGTAAATCATGTTCTCGTCCTGCATCAGGCTGTGGCGCACAATCTCGTAGCACTGTTTCAGCCACTGCCTGTCGCCCGTGACCATGTATACTTCCCAGGCACCCAGCACCCACACCGCGCGGTCCGTCGACACCGGCCATGCGCCGCCTGTGCCGTCGTCCTGCAGTATCTTCCCCTGCCACACTCTGGCCATCAGGCTCGCCTGTGCAGCCGTGGGGTCGATCATGGCCAGCGAAAGGAATGTGCCGTAGCCCAGGTCGCGTGTCCACGCCTCGTCGCGGAGCTTGCTTGCGTGCAGACTGCCGTCCTTGCCCCACAAGGTGGTCAACTCATCCAGCGACAGGTTGTACAACGTATTGCTCACCGTCATGTCGCAGGCAAACTGGGGAAACCGCCCCGTCGACGCCTGCTGAATCCACTTCCGATGGTCCAGCGTGCTTGTCAGGGCATTGTCCGCCACAATGTCGGCGTGGTTCTTACCCTCCACAATCTGGCGGGGGTAGAGCGAGAACGTTTCGGACGAGTATAAAGGTGCATCCTGCGCCACTGCAACATGGCTCAAGACGATAAAAAGCAATAGTATAGACAGTTTCCTCAACATGCGCATGATTATTTGTGGTGCAAAGATACAAAAAAAAATTGAATTCCAATTTTTATTCGTATCTTTGCAAGTCGAAAGTAAAACCTAAAAACATCACTACTATGTCAGATACCGATTTAGAAGACAGGATTGCCAATGTGCTCTGCGACGTGCTAGATGAACCTGAAGCCTATACAGGATGTGTCCTGGCCATCAACAAGAAAACACTCGAAGTCACCCTTGCCAACCCCTCCTCGCTCAGCAAGGATTATGCCACCTATCCCATCGACTCCTTCATCACCAACAACGACGAGGGCGACATTGACCTCGACCTATCCGAAATCAGCTATGTCGCCAGCCGCCACGAAGGGTGATACCCTTCCGCTGTCTCCCGTCGAGCACCATCCCCTCCATCCCTTCCTGCCTCCGCAGGCAAGGCTATTGATGCTCGGCAGCTTCCCCCCACCTCGGGCGCGCTGGTGCATGGACTTCTTCTATCCCAACCGCACCAACATGATGTGGGAAATCTTCGGTCTTGTC
>JAEEGK010003247.1_pt1 | contig 40604 bp, 34 predicted proteins | sample 8958771 | NCBI WGS metagenome assembly JAEEGK01 (sample SAMN16246547, study PRJNA631951) | gut metagenome | biome: gut microbiome; feature: rumen; material: SC-attached | host: Bos | place: Iran: Karaj | collected 2018-10
CGCAGGGATGTTGAGAAGGTCGCGCCAAAGCTGGCGGGTTTCCTCCATGGTGCGCTCCCAACCGGGGGTACGGTGGGAGATCTCCATCAAACCGATACCAGTATTGTCGAAGTCACGGATGGCGTTGATTGTGGACTCAACGGCCTCTTTCGGCAGGACGCAAGGACCTGCATTGAAATTATAAGCTGTTTTCATTTGATTTGAATTTAAATGTGTTATATAAAAAAACTTTATTTTTTTGCGTTTAATTCTTTTGCAAAGTTACTCTTTTATTTTTATATAATGGTACTTTTTATAAAAAAAATTTGAACAGGGTGTGCAAAAAGCATCTTTTGTAGCTCAACACACCCCACCGAATGCCTCCATTCCCACCCTCCCAAAAGCCCATCCGCACAACATTCAGCCCATCCTCCACCCGTCCCGCTTGTCCGCAACCGGCATCTCGTTTTGCCATCGCGCCACCACTTTCAGCAGACAATTTCCCCCTTCTGAGCATTTGCCTCTACGCCTTTACGCGCCTTCCCTGCACATACACTCCGGATTCAATCAGCCTCCGACCCATTTCATATCCTTATTCCTTCAAACTTCGCCCACCGTCCACCACCATCTCACGACATCAAATGACCTTCTTAACCACTGTGGTGAAAGAAAGCAAGAGAAGGGCTTAATTAGGGGTGAAGAGTAAGCGAAGCTGAGACTATGATGAACAAACCCAAAAGCGAGTGTGTATTCCTGAAATCGCTTGACAGATTTTCACTTGGACCGGAATGGGGCAATGGGCGAAACGGGATTGTTGCAGGAGGGAATAAAGCGGGCAAAGCAGATGATTAATTGGTATTACATTATTCATAATTATTAATGATTCGCGGGGGTGGGTTCGGTGTAGGTTCGCTGTTGGTTCGCTCTGGATGCGGTGTGGGTCAGTCACCATGAGCGAACAAAACAAGAGCCGACAGCAATCCTGCAGCAAAAGCAGGTTGAGCTAACGAACCGGGTTGCGGACTATAACAGGCAGCAGGGTGCAAAGGCAAATACACCCCATGCGGATGCGAGCCTGATTATCGGAGGGGGAATGACCATGCGGGGAAAGGGGGCTTTTTACACAAACGAGTGTTGATATTTTATAAGTTATGAACAGCTTTTCAACCGAAGGGGGGCTTCACCGGAGAAGAACGGGAAAGAGGCAGTCGGCGGAAGGCCGGGCGGGTGGCAGCATCACCGAAGCGACCCCACCGGAGAAAGGGGGCGACGGGGACAAACATTGATTTTGAGACAGAAGAAAAGGGAAAGCAAAGGGCAAACGGTTTCGATTGCTGCGCGGAGAGAACAAAAGTCGGGACGCGAGGGGGAAAAAGAGGCAATTTTTCCAACCCAAAAAGGGTGAAAAAAGTGAACAGAAAAATAAAAATTGTGAACCAGATTTTGTGAATAAGAATAGATGATTTTGAAGACTAACAACTTAGAAAAAATGCCCGAAATACAGCATTTTTGAAAATCAACCAATTAAAGCCAAATAACTATAAAACAATACATTAAACTAGTTATTAGCTTACATGAAACTATGGTTCAGAAAGTTGAAAAGGTTATCAACATTTGGGGTGACAAAAGGTGAAAAAAGGCAAAAAAAATGACAATAATTGAAATAAAAATTGTATATTATGGGGGTATAAAAATAGGGTAAAAAATAAAATGGGTTAGGAAACAGCTTTTTGTGGTATATGGGGAAAAGAGAAACAGCGAGCGGGACAAAATGCTTTACAAAAAAAAATTGGAAATAGCAAAATTATTTTTCATTAGCATGGGTGATATTTTTGTTGCACTTTTGCATTGTGAACATCGGAACAGTGATGTCGCCTAAATGATATAATTACAGTGAAAAAGTAAAAAACTACGATATACTATGGAGAAGGATTATCAGAAGGTATGGGATGAGTGCCTGTCATTTATCAGTGACAACCTGGTGGGCAAGGAAAGCGAGAAAGCCTTTGCCACCTGGTTTAAGCCCATAGTGCCGGTGAAGCTGGACGGGAACACTCTGACAATACAGGTGCCGAGCCCATTCTTTTATGAATGGTTGGAAGAGAACTACGCCGAGATGCTGAAGAGGGCCATAGAACGTTCGCTGGGTCCGGAAGCCCGTCTACAATATAGTGTGATGATGGATACCAGCATCGACGACAAACCGATAACGGCAAACCTGCCAATGACCCGCCACGCGCAGACCTTGAATCCGCCGCGCGAGGTGCCCTTTACCTTGAACAACGACGGACCGAAAGAGCTGCCGAACCCCTTTGTGATTCCCGGAATCAGAAAGATGCGCATCAACTCGCAACTGAGCGCCTCGTATACATTACATAATTATGTAGAGGGAGAATGCAACCGGCTGGCCCGCGCGGCAGGATATGCTGTGGCCGACAAGCCCGGCAAGACCGCCTTCAACCCGCTGATGCTGTATGGCGGAGTGGGTCTGGGCAAAACGCACTTGGCCAACGCCATCGGACTGAAGACCAAGGAGCTGCACCCCGACTTGACGGTACTATATGTTACTTCCGAGCAATTCATGCAACAATATGCCGACGCCGGGCGTAACGGCACCACATCGGACTTTGTGCATTTCTATGAGCTGATTGACGTGCTGATAGTGGACGACATACAGTTCTGGAGCAATAAGGCAGGACGCACACAGGAGGCATTCTTCCACATATTCAATACACTGCATCAGGCAGGGAAGCAAATCATCATTACCAGCGACAAGGCCCCGAGCGAACTGCAGGGGTTGGAAACCCGCCTCACCTCGCGACTGAAATGGGGACTTGCCGCAGAGCTGCTGCCGCCCGATGTGGAAACCCGCATGAACATCCTGCGTGAGAAACAGGCCAGCGACGGAGTGGAGATGCCCGAAGAAGTGATAGAATACATAGCCTACAACATCAACACCAATGTGCGGGAGCTGGAAGGGGCAAGGATATCGCTGATGGCACAGTCGTCGCTGAACCACCGCGACATCACCCTCGACCTCGCGCGCCAGATGGTGGACCGCTTTGTAAAGAGCACCAACCGCGAAGTGACAATCGAGTATATACAGAAGGTAGTGTGCGACTATTTCAACATACCTATTGACAGCATCCAGTCGCGCACACGCAAACGCGAAATAGTGCAAGCACGCCAGCTCACCATGTATTTTGCCAAGAAGCTGACCAAGTCGTCGCTGGCCATTATCGGACTGCAATGCGGCAACAAAGACCACGCCACCGTGCTCCACGCATGCAAGACTGTGGCCAACTTGGCAGAAACCGACCGACAATTTAAAGGCTGGATTGACGAGCTGGACAAGAAATTCAAAGAATAAGGGGGGAGGAAACAGATGAAAGTTCCGTTCAAACCCGGCACACTGATATACCCGCTCCCGGCGGTGATGGTGAGCTGCGGCGATGCCCCCGAGAACTACAACATACTGACAATAGCATGGACGGGTACAATATGCAGTGACCCGCCCATGTGCTATATATCGGTGAGAAGGGAGCGGCATTCGTACGACATCATACGCCGATGCGGAGAGTTTGTAATCAACCTGACCACCGAGGAGCTGGCGCGAGCCACCGACTGGTGTGGCGTGCGCAGTGGGCGGGATTGGAACAAATTCAAGGAGATGCACCTCACGCCCGAAAAAGGGCAAGTGGTGAAAGCTCCGCTGATAGCCGAAAGTCCACTGAATATAGAATGCCACGTAACAGAAGTGAAACCGCTGGGAAGCCACGATATGTTTATGGCAGAGGTGGTGGCAGTGGATGCCGAAGAGAGCCTGATAGACAAAGGTACGGGAGCGTTCCAGCTGAACCACGCCAACCCACTGGCCTTCTCGCACGGAAAATACTACGGGCTGGGAGAAAAGATAGGCGGATTCGGATTCAGTGTGAAGAAAAACAAAAACAAGACAAAATAACCGTTCGGGCAATGCCGGACATAACCTAATCAGGAGTATCATGAAAATAGTTTGCGTAGAGCCTTTGGGAATAAGCAAAGAGCGATTCGAACAACTGAAAGCAAAATACGCCCAGAAAGGGCATCAGTTTGAATATTATCTGGACAGGAAAGAAGATGAAAGCACACTGGTCGAAAGGATGAAAGAGGCCGAGGTGGCGGTGATTTCGAACATCAAGCTGCCCGCAGCAGTGCTGCAGCAATGCCCCAAGTTACAATACCTGTCGGTGGCGTTCACCGGATTGGACCACATAGACCTGGCCTATTGCGAGGAACATAACATTAAGGTGCAGAATGCAGCCGGATATTCCACTGTGGCGGTGAGCGAACTGGCCATCGGATTGATGCTCGATGTGCTGAGAAGAATCACTTGGCTGGATGCCGACACACATAAAGGCGGCACACGGAACAACTTCCTGGGACGCGAACTGCACGGGAAAACCGTGGGTGTGGTAGGCACCGGAGCCATTGGCACTGCCACCATAAAACTGCTGCTGGCCTTTGGATGCAAAGCGTTGGCATACAACCGAAGCGAACATGACGACGTGAATGCGATGGGGGTGAAATACACCGACCTCGACACCTTGATGAAAGAGAGCGACATAGTGACCCTGCATGTGCCGATGACCAACGACACCCACCACCTTATCAACAAGGAGCGCATAGGCATGATGAAACCCACGGCCATCCTTATCAACACTGCACGCGGCAACGTGGTAGACATGGAGGCGTTGGCCACAGCCCTGAACGAAGGCAAGATTGCCGGAGCGGGCATCGACGTGTACGAGAAAGAGCCTCCCCTACCCTTGCAGCACCCGTTGCTGAATGCGCCCAACTGCATCTGCCTGCCTCATGTGGGCTATGCCTCACGCGAGGCTTTCGACATCCGCGCCGATATAGTCTTCGACCATGTGGACCAATATCTCGGGCAATAGTTCATACTAAGCTATACAAAACGCATGTAGCGCATTCTGCTGCGTGCAAGGCATGATTGCCAAACATAAAAAAGTACAATTCTTTTCTGCACATTTATGTAAGTCAGAAAAAAATTGTACTTTTGCATTTTAAAATATAAGGTCACTGGGTTGACACAAGCCTGCAGAGATAAACATAAATAACAAGAAATCAAACAAAAAAAATAGACATGCGCCCCATAGCAATCATCATTAGTTTACTGTTAATCGGACAGTTGGTTTATGCCGGTCCAGTCGAAAAAGCCACCGCCCTCAAGGCAGGTTCCCACTATCTGCAAATGCGCGGATTGATGAAAGCCGACGACTCACTGACACTGCATACGGTGTTCACCAACGAAAATGCAGGTGAGCAGACAACCTGTTTCTATGTCTTCAATCTGGCCAACAGAGGTTTCGTGCTGGTGAGTGCCGACGACCGCAGCACCCCCATCCTGGGCTATTCAATGAACGGATGCTTTGACCGCAACAGCCTGCCGGAGAGCGTAGAGGCATGGTTGGACGGATATGCGGAAGAGATTGGCAACGGCATTGCCGCAAACGCCCCTGTGAACAAAGAGATTCTAAAACAGTGGAACGAACTGGTGAACGCCACTCCGACCACTACACCCGGACCCAAAAGCGACTCATACCTGTTGACTTCCACATGGGAGCAGGGCTACGGATACAACAATTATTGTCCCAAAATGAACGGTAATCCTGTGGTGGTGGGCTGTGTGGCCACTGCTATGGCTCAGATAATTCGATATTACCAATACCCCACACGGGGCTTCGGCTCGAAGTCGTACAGACACGAGACATACGGAATCCTGGCTGTGGATTTCGACACAACAGACTACGACTATTCGCTCATGCCCGACAGGGTGAGACACTCCTCGAGTGCACAACAGAAAGACATGGTATCGAGACTGTGCTATCATTGTGGCATAGTGGTAGAAATGCGTTACCAAAACCCGAACCACATGTCGGGAAGCGGTTCGTTCACCCATCTTGTGCCCGAAGCACTAAAACATTTCGGATATACCGATGCGGAATATTATAAAAGAGCCAACGTAAACGACGACAACAAATGGAAAGCCCTTATCCGCAACGAAATAGACAACAGCCGACCCATCGAATATGCCGGAACGTCGAGCAGCCAGGGCGGACACGCCTTTGTGCTTGACGGATACAACAACAACGATAAATTCCACTTCAACTGGGGATGGGGCGGCAGCTATGACGGCTTCTATACCCTGAGCACCATGGTGGGATTTTCGTCCGACCACGAGATGGTCATAAACATCAAGCCTTCGGGCTGGGACGGTCACCTCACCCATTTCCTGGTGTCGCCCAACGGCACCGGCGACGGTACCACTTGGAACAAGACCAACAGCAACCTGGCAGCAGCAGTGAAGCTGAATAAACTGGTGGCCCGCGACATCTGGATGAAAGAGGGAATATACTACGGCGACACCACCGACGAATATGCTTTCCGCTTGATAAACCAGGCGACTGTGCTGGGTGGTTTTGCCGGCAACGAGACCACAAGTGCTGAACGTGACGCGAAATTGCACCCCACCATTCTGGACGGCGGCAACAGCCGGAAAGTGCTCTATGGATTCTGCAATTACAACTCGTCGAAGATGCTTACACTCAACGGACTGACAATACAGAACGGCTATTCGGAGAACGGCAGCTGCGTGGAACTTCATAACAACGTGAAGGCCATGAATTTTGAGATACGCCAATGCCATAGCGACAGCGGAGAGGTGGTTTCCTTATCCGATTGCGTGATGAACTATTCAGTTATCCACTCTAACCACGCGCCGGTTTCGGTGGCTGTATACAGCGGAGCACTGAGACAAAGCATAGTGAGCAACAATGTAGGCAACGCGACAAGCCTGCATGGCTCGGGGCGCATTATCAACTGCGACATTGTGTGCAACCAAGGTGCTGCAGTGGTAATGAATGGACAACGCAACGTGATAGCCAACAATATTATCTGGAATAACGACTCATCGGTCAGCATACGTTCGGAACTGAGCGACACCAGTATCCGGTACAACGCCATAGTGTCCGACACTGCATTTGCCGACAGCACCCTCATCCAGCTATCCGAAACCAACGATGACGAGCAAGGCCCAAGATTTATCCAACCTTGCAACGTGCGCGGACCCGAAGGATATACGGGTAATGAGGACTGGAGCCTGCAGAGAGGGTCGATATGCATAGATGCCGGAGAGAAGATTCAGGAAAGCGTGCGCGAAGGCGATATGAACCATTCTGTACGTTGCCGCAATGGGGCGGTGGACCTGGGATGCTACGAAAGCAACTATCCGGTTTCCATTCCCTCTGTTAGTGATGCAGGGATTTCCCTTTACCCCAATCCGGCAGTTTCGACCATCGTAATAAACAACACCAACGGTCAAGACATCCAGCTCTATGACATTTCCGGCCGATTGATACTGCACCAAAAAGGCAACCAACAGCAAACCCATGTGGATATAAACCATCTTTCGGACGGTGTGTATATGCTGCATGTGGGTGACCGTGTTGCAAAAATCATCAAGAAACAATAATTTAAAAAAGCAATAATCATGAAAATCAAGACCCTCCTGTGCTCAATTGCACTCACTGCCTTACTGGCCTCATGCACTACCGTACAATACCAATATTCCGAGGCAAGAATAGCCGATGCGAATACCGATGTATTTGTTATCCCCCCAACGGCAAGAGTGGATGTCAACCCCATCCTGTTCGAAGACACATGGACATTTGAAGGCAAAGAGCTCAATGCCCTTATGTACACCGGAATCAACTCGGAAGTACTCACCCAGCGCCTGAAGATAGCCGCCACACACAAGACGCTGAAGAAACATGAAGGGGACATACTGGTTGCGCCTTTGTTCAACATCATCTCTGAACGGGACGGCCGCCGCTTCATTGTCACCATACGTGGACATGTGGGCACATTCACTGACTGGAACAAGGATACTGAAGATTATTTCGACCTGCAAAAGGCCATTATAAGCTCTGAGCGTCAAGTGGAAGTCATCACCCGATAGCTGTACCAACAATCACAGCATAATAAACACACAAAAGGAGAGCCTACTATTACTGGCTCTCCTTTTTAATATAAAAATAGCGGGCAATCGAAACGACTGCCCGCTATCAGTATTAGCTAAATCAAATAACCTCTATCTTATTTGATAGGATGGTCGGCATGGAATTTCTCGAGACGTTCCTTCAAATCGGGGAACTGATCGCGCAACACCAAAGCCACACAAGCGCGGATGCCCTGCTTGTGGCTGCCGGTGATGTCGAGAGAGATGGCACTGATGCCGTAGCGAATCAGTTCGTTGAGGAGCTCAATGCCGCCCATATCGGGGTAGCAGAAAGTGAAGTAGAAGCCGTCACCCACATCTTCGCCCATATCCTTGTCATAAACAATATAGAAGCCATTGTCGGTGAACATCTTCTTCATTATTTTGGCCTTTTCGCCGTACTCCTTGATGTCTTTTACGAAATTGAAAGTACCGTCGTTGGCGCCTTTGAGCATAGCGGCCATAGCATACTGAACCGAATGGGCAGTGCCTGAGCTGAGGCAGTACAGGGTGCCAAATATGAGGGCGCGGCCCAGTTGAGTCTGGCTATAGAAGCGTGCCAAATCGGGGCATTCCATATTGAACAATTTCGGGCTGCAAATCATCATGGCAATACGCTCACCGGCATAGCTGAACGACTTGGAACCAGAAATCATGAGTACGTAGTTGTCGGTGTATTTAGCAACGGTAGGCTGGAAAGGAGCCTTGCCGGGAACACTGTAGTCTTTGCGGAAGTCCATCAGGAAATAGGCATCATCTTCCAAAACCACCACACCATACTTGTTGGCCATCTCACCAATAATCTTGAGTTCATACTCGGTGAAGCAGAACCAGGCGGGATTGTTGGGGCTGCTATAGATAAGGCAAGCCACATCGCCGTCCTTCAGTTCCTCTTCGAGTTTCTCGCGGAGTTTATCGCCACGATACTCGTAAACATCGAATGTCTTCATGGGGATGCCAAGCACACGGCATTGCTGTTTCTGGACAGGGAATCCGGGATCGATGAACAGCACCTTGGTTTTCTTAGCATCATAGCGGGTGAGGGTCAGGAAACTGGCAAAACCGGCCTGCATAGAACCCACAGTGGGGACGCAGCAATCGGGGGTGACATCAATGTCGAGGAAATTCTTCACAAAACGGGCTGCCTCTTTCTTAAAGTCGGCAGTACCATATATCTCGGGATAGATAGAGGCCACACCGCTCTTTAGAGCTTCAATCTGAGCCTGGACACCCACCTGAGGAGCAGGAAGCCCGGGAATGCCCATCTCCATTTTCACGAAGCGGACACCGGTCTCGTTTTCCACATCCTGAATCATCTTGCGCATCTCTCGGATTGATGCCTTGCCGGGGTTGGCTATTTTGTTTTGTTGGGCAATCCTGTCGATTACCTCTTTCTGTATAGGAATTTGTGTCATATTATTATAGTTTTAAAAATGTTTCTCTCTTTCATGAATCAAGCATCCGGAACCCAACTGACGACATTACTACTTCGTTGCAAAATTCTTCATCTTATTAGCGTTGATCGGGCTCAATTCCTTAATAACGTCATACACCTGTTTCTGTTCTTCGGGAGGGGCTGGGGTGAAGATGCTGACAAGCTCGGAAATCTTCACGTCGACAAACTGCTGAACAGAAAGCAGATTCGGTTTCACCTTGTGCACCTGCTGCAACATCTGCAATGCACCAATAATGTTTTCACGGGCCTGCCTTTGGTCTTTGGTCATCATGTCCAGTCCCATACGGTGGTATTGATAGTACACCGTATGCAGTCCATTGTAGGCAGAGTTGGTATGATTCTCCTGAAACCAGTAGCGTGCCTTCTGACTGTCGTTGCCGTTCCAGCCTTTGTATTGACGGGTAGCATCGGCCGTTTGGCAAATAGTGCGGGCCACTTCGTAGAACTGTTCTCCGCCGTTCATTCCATAGCTGTCAAAATAGATGCCAAGCATTATATAAACATAATAGGAAACTGCGGACGACAGATTACCATAAAAAGTGTTCATATCATAGTCCAACGGCTGGCTCTCGTTGTAGACAAACATAAAGTCGGCCGACTCGATATAGTTGAACAGTCCCGTGGTATAACTTGAATTGAACACCGGACGGCGCATCTGAATAGAAATTTGTCCTTTGAAATCGGTTGGAGATGTACGTTCACTCAGTATCAAACTGAACGAGCAATCTATCTTCTCATGCTGTTCAAACTCCAGGTTGGTCCACCTTCTAGAGTTAATAAAGTCCTCCAATGCTTGCTTCATATTGTCGAACACCCTCTTATCCGTCGACTCATACGACTGCGTAGTGGACTGCAGTTTCTGATAGTTGACAGATACGGCACAACGAAACTCTTGCGCCCGTAAAGAACACAAAAGCATGACAGCCAACAATATAAGTACGCTGCGTTTAATCATTTCTCTTTGCAAATATACGAAAAAAAAGAGAAATAAATGTTAAATGTTCGATTGAATAGCCTTATCACCTTCACAAAATAGAGAATCCAGTAAACAATCTATGAGAGAGAATCTGCTTGGTCCACTATCTATCGATGATAGAAAAACAGGTCGTTGTGGCATAGAAAAACACTATTAATCAGACCATTCTATCGTGTATAACAATTACTGACAAAAGTAGTGGAAAAAAGGGCTGTTTTTTTAGTAAAAACCCATCCATTATGTCGAAAAAAAAACGTATCTTTGCAAATTATTATAGACAAATACGTAGAATACAACAATGAGTGAATCAACACAAAACGCAAGCAACTACAGTGCAAGCAATATTACAGTCTTAGAAGGCCTTGAAGCAGTACGGGTGCGTCCCGCAATGTATATCGGAGATGTTAACTTCCGTGGGCTCCACCACCTGGTTTACGAAGTGGTGGACAACTCCATTGACGAAGCGTTGGCCGGTTACTGCTCCAAAATATACGTAAGCATCAACGAAGACAACAGCATCACCGTTGAGGATAACGGCCGCGGTATACCCGTGGACATGCATGAGAAGGAACACCGTTCAGCCCTTGAGGTGGTCATGACTGTGCTCCACGCAGGCGGTAAATTTGACAAAGGCAGCTACAAAGTGTCCGGCGGTCTGCACGGCGTGGGCGTAAGCTGCGTCAACGCCTTGAGCGAACACATGATTGTCAACGTGTTTCGCGGTGGAAAGATTTATCAGCAAGAATACAGCAAAGGCAAACCACTATATGCTGTAAAAACCATAGGCGACACCGACAAAACCGGCACACGCATCACCTTCCATCCTGACTCTTCAATCTTCACTACCACCACATACGACTACAACACCCTTCTCGAGCGCTTGCGTGAACTTGCCTACCTGAACAAAGGAATTGACATCACCATAGAGGACAAACGGCCCCTTGAGGACGGCAAGTTCCAAAGCAACCACTTTTATAGCGAAAACGGCCTGCGAGACTTCATTGCCTATCTCGACGAGAACCGTGAAAAGTTGATGCCCGATGCCATCTACATTGAGGGTGAACGCAACGGAATACCCATCGAGATTGCCATGCAATACAACAACACATACAACGAGAACATCCACAGCTATGTCAACAATATCAACACGCACGAAGGCGGCACCCACCTTGCCGGATTCCGCAGCGGATTGACTCGCACCCTGAAAGCCTATGCCGACAAGAGCGGCATGCTGGCCAAAGCCAAAGTAGACATTTCGGGCGACGACTTCCGCGAAGGTCTCACCGCTATCATCAGTGTGAAAGTGGCAGAACCCCAATTCGAAGGCCAGACCAAAACCAAGCTGGGCAACAACGAGGTGCGTGGAGCGGTAGACAGTGCCGTGAGCGAAATGTTGGAGAACTATCTTGAGGAACATCCCAATGAGGCTCGCACCATTGTGGAGAAAGTAATACTTGCCGCACGTGCACGCCAGGCCGCACGCAAGGCACGCGAAATGGTGCAGCGCGGCAATGTGTTCAGCAGTGCCGGACTGCCCGGCAAACTGGCTGACTGCCAAGACGGAGACCCCGCCATGTGCGAAATATATTTCGTAGAGGGTGACTCGGCAGGCGGAAGTGCCAAGCAGGGTCGTGACCGACGCTATCAGGCCATCCTGCCCCTGCGCGGTAAAATCCTAAACGTAGAGAAAGCCATGCGTCACCGCGCCTTTGAGAGCGAAGAGATTCGCAACATCTACACTGCCCTGGGCGTGACCGTGGGAACTCCAGAGGACAGCCAAGCCCTCAACCTCAGCAAACTGCGCTACCACAAAGTCATCATCATGACCGATGCCGATGTTGATGGCGCACATATCGACACACTGATGCTCACTTTCTTCTTCCGCTATATGCCCGAGCTGATAGAAAACGGCTATGTGTATCTGGCCACCCCGCCGCTCTACCTTGTCAAGAAAGGCAACAAGAGCTATTACTGCTGGACCGAAGAGGAACGCGAGCAAGCCATGATTGCCGTGGGTGACAAAGGCGTTCATGTGCAGCGCTACAAAGGTCTGGGTGAGATGAACCCGGAGCAGTTGTGGGAGACCACCATGGACCCGGAGAACCGCCAGTTGCGTCAAGTAACTATCGAGAATGCCGCCAGTGCCGACCGAGTCTTCTCCATGCTCATGGGCGACGATGTGCCACCACGCCGCGAATTCATCGAGCGCAACGCAACATACGCAACAATCGATGCATAAAAAACTGTTCAGAAAGTATCTCAAGTAATAATTGTAAATAGTATTTCCTATGGACAAGCGTAATCTTCTTCTTATCAGTAACAGCACCATGCGCGGCGAGGCATATCTCGGCTGGTGCAAAGATATGATTGCCGACTTCTGCAATCGGCATAATGTAAAGAAAGTACTTTTTGTGCCCTACGCCGGCGTAAGTTTAGCCGAAGGTGGGTTGACCAAGAGCTATGACGCATACGAGGCCAAAGTGGCGAAAGTGTATGCCGAGTTTGGTGTTAAACTGACAAGCGTACACCACAAGGCACTGCCCATCAACGCCGTGTACGACACCGACTGCGTGGCCGTAGGTGGTGGCAACACCTTCCATCTGGTACGTCAACTGCAACGCACAGGCCTCATGCAGGCCATCCGCCAGCGTGCCTTCGACGGCATGCCCTACATGGGCTGGAGTGCTGGTAGCAACGTAGCAGGACCCACCCTCTGTACCACCAACGACATGCCTATCGTCATGCCCGACTCTTTCGACTGCATGGGACTGGTGCCCTTCCAAATCAATCCGCACTACACCGACTTCTTCGACCCCAAGCACGGCGGCGAGACCCGCGACGACCGCTTGAAGGAATACATCATGGTCAACCCCAAGGCCACCGTAGCCGCCATCCGCGAAGCAACAGCCTTGCTGCTTGAAAACGGCAAACTCTCCCTCATCGGCAAGCCCAACAAGATGAAAGTCTTCAAGACCAAGATGGAGAACACCCAGGAGTATGGCCTACAGGATGATCTCAACTTCCTGCTGAAAGCCTAAATGTACCTAAAACCTAAAACAAATTACCATGAAATGGTTCATCAAGTGCCTAAAGCAATACGCTGACTTTGGAGGACGTGCTCGTCGCAAAGAGTATTGGTGGTTCGCCTTAACCAATTTTATTATCTCGATAATACTCCTTATCTGTTGGGTAACCCCAATTGTCAAAATGGGGTTCGACGCAGCAGCAGCCGGCATTGACGATGTGGATGAAATGGACATTGTGGTAACCATGTTGAAAAGCCCATTTTTATACATTTACCTCGTGTACTACTTAGCAGTTCTCATCCCTAGCATATCTGTCACAGTGCGCCGCCTTCACGATATTGGACGCTCCGGTTACTGGGCATTCTTCATCTTTGGCGGTTCTATGTTAGGTTCACTTTCATCATACTATCAATCTACAAACACGGCCCTCTTCGCAGTCCTTTCATTAGTTTGTTTTATCGTCTGCATCATCTCGCTTGTCTGGATGTTCACCGACTCGCAATATGGACCCAACCAATACGGCCCTAACCCCAAAGGGGAAGGTAATTCAACAGAACAGACCAATATAACTGAGTCATGAAATACATCGGAGCCCATGTAAGTGCCTCTGGCGGAATTTGCAACGCCATACTGAACGCCGAGGCAATCGGGGCAAACGCTTTTGCCCTTTTCACTCGCAATCAGCGTAGCTGGGTAAGTAAGCCCTTGGCAACAGACGAAATCAACTCATTCCGCAGCCTTCTAGCCGAGCGTGGATTCGAACCCCAATACGTGCTCCCGCACGACAGCTACCTTATTAATCTAGGTTCACCCGACGAAGAGACCTTGCAAAAAAGTCGCACCGCCTTCCTTGACGAGATGAAACGTGCGGAACAACTGGGATTGACTATGCTCAACTTCCATCCAGGCAGCCATCTCAATAAAATAAGCGAAGAAGAATGCCTCGACCAAATAGCCCGCGAAATAAATGCCGCCCTGTCTCAAACGAAAGGTGTCACCGCCGTCATCGAAAACACAGCTGGACAAGGCACCAACCTCGGCTGGCGTTTCGAACACATACGCCGAATAATTGATGGCATTGACGACAAGAGTCGTGTAGGAGTATGCATTGATACTTGCCACACCCTCGCAGCCGGTTATGACCTCTCAACCGAGATGGGCTACCAGTTCTGTTTCGACGACTTCGAATCCATCATCGGCTTCCAGTTCCTCCGTGCAATACACCTAAACGACAGCAAGAAAAACGCAGGCTCCCATGTCGACCGCCATGAAACTCTCGGCAACGGATTTCTGGGCAAGGAGTTCTTCTCACGGTTCATGCATGATCCTCGTTTCGACAACATGCCCATCATCCTGGAAACACCAGAGCCATCACTCTGGGCACAAGAGATTGAATTGCTTCGAAACCGCTAATTCACCTCATCAACAAACAATAAAGGACACCGCTTCCCAAAGCAGTGTCCTCTTTCTTTTATGAATTAGCTAACCTACTATCTTAACAAAGTAACAGTGCCCTTACGTTGATGCTGCATTTTGTCTTTATCAGTATATTGAATCACATAAACATAAGCACCCTGTGGCATCATAACACCTTTGTATGTGCCGTCCCAAGTCTGACTGATATTATTGGCATAGAATACCCGCTGGCCTCCACGGTTAAACACAGACATCTTGAAATTCGTCACAGTCTCGCCCACCTTGTTCAACCTCACACGGAACTCCCTTAAATTGTCATCATCCGACATCGGGGCAAAAACATTGGGAATCCATAATATTGTGTCCTCAATTGCATTCGAGCTACTGGCTTTTACCGAGGGAGCAGGCACAACATTTTCGGCAACAGTAGACGTAACATGTTCCGAAACAACATCCTCTACCTGTTCTACAGTATTTCTCACAGGCCTTACAGGTTCATTTGCAATGGGCTTAACTGGTTCCACCTTCACTGCCTGGGAAGTCACTGCCGATTCCAGCGTATTTTCCACCTGGGCCACAGGTCTCACCACTCGGGGCTGCACATCTTGATTAGGTTGGGGTACTTGTTGTTCCACAGCAGTGGTATTATCCAAAGCCTCAGACTCTATTGGCTCGACATTCATCTGTGGAGCAATTCCAGCATCCGCCACAAGGGGTGCCGTCTGTTCTGCAACGGTCGAGTTACTTGTTGCCGGCCAATTCACCACAGCCACAATAGCACCCGCCACCACGACTGCGGCCACCGCAGCAGAGCGCATCTGGCGATGTATAGCGCGTTTGCGCAGTGTTTTTTCAATCCTGTTCCATACTTCGGGATCGGGTTGGCTAGAATAATCCTTCAACTTATTCATCTCAGTATGTTATTTAATGTTTATATTCAATTTCTTTCTAATCATCATCTTGGCCCGTGCCACATGCGATCGGACCGTAGTTTCCGGTTGTTGCAGATACTCAGCTATTGCTTCATAATCCCACTCCTCCACCTCATGCAGGTTGAACGCGACTCTATACACATCCGGTAGGCTCTGCAATGCCGCTATTATCTCCTCAACCTTGCTGCCAGGCTCCTCCCACGGTTCCTCATTCAATCCTTCATCCTTTGCCAACTCGTCCATCTTATTTACTTCATAATACCGCATTGTGGTCCTACGCTGCAAATAATTCAACGACTCTCTAACCATAATCTGGTATATCCATTTTCCCAAAGCCTGAGGATTCTGCAACCGTCCAATGTTTTCAAATACCTTTATGAAACCGTCGTGCAACAAATCTTGTGCTTCGTCTCGCGAATGAGTGTATCGGCTGCACACCCCCAACATCATAGGCGCAAATGTCTCATACAAATACTTTTGCGCTTCCGAATCCTTCCGTTGGCATCCAAGCACAACTTGTTCCACATCCATTTTCATACGACATATAGACACATAACTTTGCATTTTGTTGCAAAAGGAAGAAAATTTTTGTATTTTTAAGATTTGACAAGTGGCTACTGAGAATTCACCAGCTCGTCCAATTCCAGCCAGCGCATCTCCTTCTCGTCTAGAAGTGACATTATTACACCTATCCGTTCCGATGCCTCAGTCAGTTTTTTCACATCAGTCTCAGCACCTCCGCTCAGCAGAGTCTCCAATGTTTTCTTCTCGTTGTTCAGGCTCTCTATCTCCACCGTCAACGCCTCATATTCCTTCTGTTGCTTATAGGTGGCACGTGGTTTGTCGTTTCTCACACGCTCATATTTGGGTTTCTCGTCGCGTTTCTGCAGTGCCTCGCTGCGCTGCTGGGCATTACGTTGTGCCAAATACTCAGTATAGTTGCTGTGATAGTCGCGTATTTTCCCTTCCCCCTCAAACACAAATATATGGTCCACAATATGGTCCATAAAACTACGGTCATGACTCACTATAAGCAAGCACCCCTTGTAATCCTTCAGAAACTGTTCCAAAATCTCAAGTGTGTAGATATCCAAATCGTTTGTCGGTTCGTCTAGAATCAGGAAGTTCGGATTTGCCATCAGCACCTTGAGCAAGTACAGCCGTCGACGCTCTCCTCCGCTCAAATTACCGAAATAATTGTATTGAGTGGTGTCGTCAAAACCGAAATAAGAAAGAAACTGGTGAGCCGACATTTCCTTGCCATTATCAAGCTCAATCCGTTCTGCCACATCCTTCACAATGTCTATCACCCTCATATCCTGCCGTGCGGTCATACCCTCCTGCGTATAGAACCCAAACTGGATGGTCTGCCCCACCACTATTCGACCGCTGTCGGGCCGCTGCCGTTCAGTCAGCAGGTTAAGGAAAGTAGACTTCCCCACCCCGTTGGGACCCACAATACCTATCTTCTCCCCTTTCTTGAATACATAACTGAAATCGTCCAACATCTTCTCCCCGTCGTAACTCTTGGTCACATTGTACATTTCCAATATCTTGCCTCCAATTCGCTCAGTCTTCACCGTGAGTTGTGGGCGGGTCTCGTCAAATCGGGTGTGAGCCTTTTCCTCCAGCTCATAGAAGGCGTCAATCCGGGCCTGTGCCTTTGTGCCTCGCGCCTGGGGCATACGCCGCATCCAATCCAGCTCTGTTCGGTACAGACTCTTTGCCTTCTCCACCTCCACACGCTCATTATACAGCCGCTCAGCTTTTTTCTGCAAGTAATAATCATAATGACCCCGATAGTGATACATCCGGCTGTTGTCTATTTCCAATATATCCTGGCACACATGATCAAGAAAGTACCTGTCGTGCGTCACCATGAATATGGCCAGCCGTTGCCGCGACAGGAAATCCTCCAGCCATTCTATCATCTGAATGTCCAAATGGTTGGTAGGCTCGTCCAACAGCAGCAAATTGGTGTCGTCTATCAAAATGCGGCTCAGTGCCACTTTCTTCTGCTCTCCACCACTCAACAACTGCATAGGTTGGTCCAACTTGTCGTCCAGACGCAGGCGGCTCAGCACCTCCTCTATCCGCTGTTCAAAGTCCCACTCGTCCTCATGTTCTGGGCGTTGTGCAGAATAGACAAAGCTCCGCACAGTCTGCTGGGGCAGCATCTCGGGCTGTTGGGGCAGATACGCCATCCGCACATTCCCCCTGAAAGTTACCTTGCCAGAATCCTGCAAGGTCTTTCCCGTCAGTATGTTCAACAATGTCGACTTGCCATAGCCGTTGCGGGCTATCAAGGCAGTCTTCTGTCCGGCATTGATGCCAAACGAGATGTCTTCAAACAGAAGCTTGTCGCCATACGACTTGGTCAGGTTCTCTACTGTAAGCAGTGCTTCGGCCATGGGTTTAGTTATTGATTGAGAATTGAAGATTGAGGCAAATCCTTGTTTGTTGCATTTAAAGTGTCGCCGCTAAAGACCCCTTGCTCCATTGCTCCCTTTTCGTCAATGATGCGGGCAGGCACTCCTCCAAGCGTCACATTGCTCCCGAACGACTTGTTCACCACAGCGTTGGCTCCCACAGCCACATTGTCGCCCAATGTCACAGGACCGTAGATTTTTGCTCCGGGACCTATATATACATTGTCGCCCAAGCGGGGCACCCCGTTAAAGTCGCCAATGCTGGTGGATGGGTGCAGACGGCAGTTTTTGCCCACGCGTGCATCAGGGTGAACAACGATGGTGCCGTAATGCACAATGTGCAGCCCAGGCCCGAACACATTCTTGGGTATAGTGAATCCCAGCCGGGTGGCCAGCCGATGGTTCACCACCTCCAGCACAAAGCGCCACAACTGTTTCAGCGGGTTGTGGCCTGCGGTGTTGTAAAGGTATTCTATTCTTCGCAGTCTTAGCTGAAACCGCAAGCAGTCCCTCCACCAGTAGTCATACACTCCCACCCGGCTCAACCCGTGGGCCTTCAAATCCTCATTCACATACGAGTGGTAGCTCTGCTTGTCAGTTATCATAGTGGCTTACTAATAGTTATATTTCTCTTTCCAACGGGCACGCAGCTGTCGGCGGGTCTCTTCCTCGCGGGGATTTTGACCCGGCTCGTAGAACTTGGTGCCCCGCAGCATGTCGGGCAGGAACTCCTGATCCACAAAGTTTCCCTCATAGTCGTGCGCATACTTGTATCCTTCCCCATAACCCAGCTGTTTCATTAACTTGGTGGGGGCGTTGCGTATATGCAGCGGCACCGGAAGGTCGCCCGTCTGTTTCACCATCTGCTGGGCATTAGCCAAAGCCATATAGGTACTATTGCTCTTCACCGACGAGGCTAGATATACTGCACACTGCGACAGCGTGATGCGGCATTCGGGATAGCCAATCTTGGTCACCGCCTCAAAGCAGGCATTGGCCAACAGCAATGCATTGGGGTTGCTGTTGCCTATATCCTCCGATGCGAATATCAGCATCCGCCGGGCTATAAACACCGGGTCCTCGCCACCTTCTATCATGCGCGCCAACCAATAGACCGCCGCATTGGGGTCGCTGCCACGCATCGACTTGATAAAGGCACTGATAATGTCATAGTGCATCTCCCCCTGACGGTCGTAGAAGGCCAAATTCTGCTGCACCACACGGGTGGCGTTGGCATTGTCTATCACCACCTTCCCGGCAGGACTGTTGTTCACCACCAGCTCTATGGCGTTGAGCAACTTGCGCGCATCGCCTCCCGAAATGCGGAACAAGGCCTGATGCTCCTTCACCTCCACCTCGCGCCCCTGCGAGGCATAGTACCTCACAGCGCTCTCAGTGAGCTGTTGCATCTCGGCCTCGCCAAACTCTTTCAGCACATACACCTGACAACGCGACAGCAAAGCCGATATCACCTCGAACGACGGATTCTCGGTCGTGGCGCCTATCAGGGTCACTATCCCTTTCTCCACCGCCCCGAGCAGCGAATCCTGCTGACTTTTCGAAAAACGATGTATCTCGTCTATAAAAAGGATAGCGTTCTCCTCCGCCTTTGCTTTCTCTATCACTTCGCGCACTTCCTTCACCCCACTGCTGATGGCACTGAGGGTGTAGAACGGGCGCTGCAACGTATTGCTGATTATCATGGCCAGCGTGGTCTTGCCAATGCCGGGAGGCCCCCAGAAAATCATTGACGGTATGGTTCCACTCTCCACCAATGTACGCAACACGGCACCCGGTCCCACCAGGTGTTGCTGTCCCACATAGTTGTCGAGTGTTGTGGGGCGCAATATTTCTGCTAAAGGCTTCATGAGAAGGTTCGCTATAGGTTCGCTGTAGGTTCGCTTGCGCTGTCCCGGCCTTGGCCGCAAATACCGCGCAACGTCCGCCTTACAATATCAACATGGCGTCGCCATAAGTGGAAAACTTGTACTTCTCGCGTATAGCCACCTCGTATGCCTGCCGCACAAAGTCGCAGCCACCAAAGGTGCAAGCCATAATATAGTGCGACGACTTGGGGTGATGGAAATTGGTAACCATCATGTCGGCAATGGTGAATTTATAGGGAGGGAAGATAAACTTGTTTGTCCAGCCGTCATAGGCTCCCACCTTGCCGGCAATGGTCACCGCACTCTCCAGGGCACGCATGGTGGTGGTTCCCACCACACATATCTTATTTCCCCTTTCCTTCGCATCCATGATGGCGTTGCAGGTGTCCTCCGAAAGATGCATTTCTTCCGCATCCATTCTGTGCTTCGACAAGTCCTCCACCTCTATCTCCTTGAAGTTGCCGATACCGCAATGCAGGGTGAGCTCTTTCCAGATAATATCGTTAATCTCGAAGCGTTTCAGCATCTCGCGGCTGAAATGAAGCCCGGCAACAGGAGCGGCCACCGCTCCCTCTTCCTTTGCATAGATGGTCTGATAGCGCTCGGCATCCCAGTTCTCTATGTTACGCAACCGCTGCAACTCGTCAGGTAGGGGTGTGTGTCCCAAACTGCGTATATGCTTGTTGAATTCCTCATCGGTTCCGTCAAAAAGGAAACGTACGGTGCGGCCTCGCGAGGTGGTGTTGTCTATCACCTCCGCCACCAGTGACTCGTTGGGACCGAAATAGAGTTTGTTGCCGATGCGGATTTTTCGTGCGGGATCCACAATCACGTCCCACAAACGCATCTCGCTGTTCAGTTCTCGCTGCAGGAAGACAGTGATTTTGGCTCCTGTTTTCTCCTTCTCGCCATAGAGCAAGGCAGGAAACACCTTGGTATTGTTGGCAACAACCACGTCACCCTCCGACAGATAGTTCAACAGGTCTTTAAACAGACGGTGCTCCATCTCGCCGGTATCGCGGTGCAGCACCAGCAACCGCGCTTCGTCGCGCTGCTTCGAAGGTTTCTCTGCTATCAACTCCTTCGGAAGAACGAAGTTAAAATTGGATAATTTCATACTATTTCTACATGTAAAAACGTGCAAAGATACGAAATTTTGAAGCCGTTGTCAAGTTTTTTAACTTATCACCCCACAAACAAGCATACATAACACTAATAAACAATAGTTTAAAAATACAACTTTTTTAACAATAATGCCATTTCCAAAGGCAATTCCGATACCCTGCAAAACGTTTTTTACAACCCATGCGTCCATCAGAATCCCTGTTGTTGATTGTGACGGAGGCCGACTCTTTCCATTTGCAGGAAAGCGAGAACGGATATAAAGGTCAGCCCAATGACCGATTGGGGTTCAAACAGATGGGCCCCGCAGGATGTCATTATCCTTCGGGACCCAACTTATAGTGTCATATATCGCAACTTCGATGGGGAATATCAGAAATTGTATTTCACCATAGCGCAAAGTCTGTGATTGTCTACCTGGTGCAGATTGCTGTTCAGCTTTATGCTTCCGTTGGCGGCCAAATCACCAAAAGTGCAGGCTGTCCACTCATATTCCAACCCCAGATTGAAGTGCTTGATGTTGTAACTGATGGAAGGTGCGACGCGATACATGCTGTTGAGGTGTGTGAAGTTGTCCCCCCCTTTCATATAGATTTGGTAAGAACCGTTTGGCATTTGGCACAAATCTCTTGCGGCTCCAAGGTTTTTCTGGTAGCCCAAGAAGAGATTGATGCGGTACTTTTTTCCATAGGAAAGGTTGAGATAGCTGATAGTGGCGCGCAAAGGCGAGTACTCCCAAGTGCCGTTGGGCAGCATGCCCGTCACCGCATAGCCGTTGAGTTGGTTGACATGAGTGGTGTTCTGGGCATAGATGGAACGGAACTTGAGGGAGAAGAGTTCATGCACATACTGGAAATAGACCGTGGGAGTGAAGCAGAAGAACAGCTCGTTGACCGGCACCGCATTCCCACTTTGGCTGCCGAAGTTGCGTGGACGGAGAGGCTGACAGGTACTACCCAGCTGGGCATAGACCCCGTTATGTCGGTAGTTGATTCCCAAAAAGAGTTCGGGAACTATGGCATTGTTGGCAAACTGGGTGGATGCAACACTGTTGCCATTGGCATCGGGCCCATTGTACATATACTGCAACTGATAGAGCGCAGCTGCCGTAAATCCGAAAGCTCCGTTATACAGCGTGTAGCGCACCTGTGGGGTACGGCTGTGGGCTCGGAACGGTGCTCCTGCGGCCATACCAAGCACATCTGGCATAATGTTGCCACTCAGTGGGTGCCAATCCTGACCAGCCAAAAGCGACTGGTGCAGTTGCTGGTCGTTGTGCCAGTCAAGCTGCATATAGGCCAGACGGATACGGAATAGGCTGTTGTTGGTGCCGAAACCGCCAAAGTCAAACTCCACCCGGGCACTGCTGGCTGCCCCAAATATATCGGGACCCACCGCATCCACTCCCAAACGTGTGCTCACGGCCAGAAAATGGGCATGTGGCACCGCATTGAGGTCGGTACGCGGAATGCCGAGTGTCTCGCATTCCTCCTGCGAGGCATTCCACTGGTTGTCATACGGGGCAAAGTTGTATTCGCCACCAATGACAGTATAAGTATTGCGGCTGTCGTAGTTGAAATAATTCCGCACAAAGCCATAGGGTTTGATGTGAGGCTTGCGCTGAGCCTGGGGCATGGTGTCGGCCGGAATCTGGGCCACAGCCACTCCCGAAAGCAGCATCACCACCCCAAACAGAATTGCCTTGGGCAGCGACAACCGTTCATTAAGACCAAAAGTATGTGTCATGAGACTTGAATATTAAGTTGTAACTAAATAGCCATCAGCACCAACAGCTGCGCGGTGAATATTCGCAGGAACATGGTGAGCGGATAGACTGTGGCATATCCCATATTGGGCAGTTTGCAGCCCTCGGGGGCCATGTTGTTGGCAAATGCCAAAGTGGGAGGATCGGTGTGCGAACCGCCGATAAAACCACAAAGGGTATAGTAGTTGAGATGCAGCACCAACCGGCCGAAAAGCGTGACCAGGATGGGAGGTATCATGGTGATAATGACACCATAGACCACCCACATATAATGCACCTGTACGGTCTCGACAAACTTGTCGCCTGCTCCAAGACCCACTCCGGCAAGGAATAGGGCAATACCTACCTCACGAAGCATATGAACGCCCTGGCCATCGGTGAAATCGGTACTGTACCAGCCTTTCTTCACTCCCAGCCAACCGGCCACCAGTGCCACCACCAGCGGACCGCCAGCCAAACCCAGTTTCACGGGAGCTTTCATTCCTACCGGTATCGGAAGTGAGCCCAGCACTATACCCAAAGCAATGATAACAAAAATGGGGATAAGCAGTATACCGCCTTTCTTGGAGGTCGGACTGGTCGGACTAGTCTGACTAGTCTGACTAGTCTGACTGGTCAGATGCTCTTCGGTAGGCTCTTTCTTCAGGTCAACGCGACAGAACCAACGAAGCAACAGGCACGAAACTATCATACCCACCACCGCCAACGGATAGGCCACAGCATATCCGGCGGCCAAACGGCCGGATGCGCCCTCTATGCCGAGGTCACCCACAGCCTGTTGTGCGGCCGAGAGACCGGGAGTATTGGTGATAGCACCAGTATATACACCCGCCATATCGGTCAGCTCCTCGCCGGCCAAATGGGCAATAAGCACCGTGATGCCCACACCCAACGCCACATTTACCAACGCCATGAGGTTCATGGCCAGTCCTCCTTTCTTGAACGAGGCGAAAAAGCCAGGCCCCACCTGAAGGCCGACGGCAGTGACAAAGAGTATAAGCCCGAACTCCTTTATGATATGAAGCATCTCGGCATTGCAGGATATGCCCACGGCACTGAGTCCAATGCCCACAAAAAGCACCCATGTAATGCCCAACGTAATGCCTTTTACTTTCAGCTTGCCGAGCAGCAATCCGGCAAAAATGGATATGGAGAGCATCAGCACCGTAGTGCCCACGCCCCCGTTAGTGAATAGATTAGTAAGCCACATAGTCAAAAGTGTATTTAAGGTAATAAAAGTTGAATTTTGAACAATCGGCACAGCAGCAAAACCATCCCGACCATTCAAAATTCAACGGTCAATAACAAAAGGTCAACGTGTTAGTCTCCCAAAGTGGCAACCATAACGGCCTTGATGGTGTGCATACGGTTCTCGGCCTCGTCGAAAACGATACTGTTCTCGCTCTCGAACACCTCTTCGGTCACCTCGATACCGTCCAAGCCGAACTGCTTGTTCACATCGCGGCCCACCTGGGTCTCAAGATTGTGGTAAGCGGGCAGGCAGTGCATGAATTTGCACTTGGGATTGCCGGTATTCTTCATCATCTGGGCGTTCACCTGATAGGGCATCAGCATGTCGATACGCTCTTTCCAAACCTCGGCGGGTTCGCCCATGCTCACCCACACGTCGGTATAGATAAAGTCGCAACCCTTCACACCCTTCACGGGGTCGTCGGTAACGGTCACCTTGGCACCGGTTTCTTTGGCAATCTCCTTGCAGGTCTTCACCAGCTTGGCATCCGGCTGCAGTTTCTTGGGGGCAATGATGCGCACATCCATACCCATCTTGGCACCACCAACCATCAAGCTGTTACCCATGTTGAAGCGGGCGTCGCCCACGTAGGCAAAGGTCACCTGGTTGAGGGGTTTGTCAACATGCTCCTGCATAGTGAGGAAGTCGGCCAGAATCTGGGTGGGATGGCTCTCGTTGGTCAAGCCGTTCCACACGGGCACGCCAGCGTATTTGGCCAACTCTTCAACAGTCTCCTGCTTGAAGCCACGATACTCAATACCGTCGAACATACGACCCAGCACGCGGGCGGTGTCCTTCATGCTCTCCTTCACGCCAATCTGACTGCCGGTGGGACCCAGATAGGTAACGTGAGCACCCTGGTCCTTAGCACCCACTTCAAAAGCGCAGCGTGTACGGGTGGAGGTCTTCTCACATATCAGAGCGATGTTCTTGCCCTTCAGTGTGGGCTGCTCGGTGCCGGTATATTTGGCGCGTTTCAGGTCGCGGGCCAAGTCCAGCAAATAGTTAAGTTCCTTGGGGCTGAAGTCTAAAATCTTCAGAAAATTGCGGTTTCTTAAATTGTAAGCCATGTTATTAAAATTGAATTTGATATAATAAATTGTTTCAAAAATGATTCCTCTGTATCAAATAATAAATCCAGGCGAGTCCCGACGCCCCCAATGCCACCGCGCCAATCAGCAGCAGCGTCTTGGCGCTGGGCCAGTGCATCAGCCTGAACAACACTCCTATCAGCAATGTAGTCAGCGACATGCCGGTAATCCGCATGGAGAAATTCCATATCGGTTCCATCTCCATATTGAAAGCCATGTTGTCGTCTTTCACCTTATAGGGAAAGAGGACGTTCAGGAAGAGAGTAGAGACGGCCAGAGTACTGAAACCCACTATCATGAGGTTCGATGCTCCCTCAATGCTCAGCAGTTTCAACACCAACCCGACTGCCGCCACAATGCCCCCCATCGCGATTAATATCACGATGAAGCGTCTCATTGCCTGAGTTTCCATCAATTCTTCAAACGTCATTTTCTCTCTATCGTTTATATACTTGTATTTACCATGAACAACGTTACTGGATTAGCGCACAATGCGGGTACCGCAGTTGGGGTTGTCCAGCTGTCCTGCCTCGGTGATGATGCACTCCTTGCCGCCGTTCTCAACAAACATGATGGCTGCACGGATTTTCGGAGCCATGCTGCCCTCGGCAAAATGACCGGCTTCCAGATACTCTTTGGCCTGAGCCACAGTAATCACATCGAGAGCCTGCTCGTTCTCCTTGCGGAAGTTGATATATACCTTGGGTACATCGGTAAGAATATAGAATTCGTCGGCACCAATCTGCACCGCACAGAGGGCACTGGCAAGGTCCTTGTCAATCACTGCCTCGATACCCTTCACATAGTCGCTCTCCTCTACCACGGGAATTCCACCGCCGCCCACTGTCACCACAATGTGGCCGGCCTTGGCAAGCTGCTGCACAACCTTGATATTGTTGATGCGGATGGGCTTGGGCGAAGCCACCACCTTGCGCCAGCCGCGGCCTTTGGGGTCTTCTTTATATACGGCGCCGGTTGTCTTGGCCAACTCCTCGGCCTGCTCCTTGGTATAGTAGGGACCCACAGGCTTGGTGGGATTCTGGAACATGGGGTCGAACTGATTGACTGCCACCTGGGTGACCAGCGTCACCACATCGCGCTGAATGTCGTGACGGGCCATCACATTGCGCATTCCCATCTCAATGAGATAGGCAATAGAACCCTGAGTCTCGGCCACACAGAAATCCATAGGCATGGCCTCTATACCTGCGCGTTTGCCCTCTTCGTGTTGCAGCATCACGTTGCCCACCTGAGGCCCGTTGCCGTGACCTATAACAATATTATAGTTGCGCTCCAAAAGGTTACACAGAGACTCACAAGTTTGTTCTACATTCTGTATTTGTTCCTGATAAGTGCCTTTCTGACCGCTGCGAAGCAACGCATTGCCGCCAAAAGCCACCACTGCAAGTTTTCTCATGTCAATAATATGATATTAATCTCTAATTAGTTATAATACCCAAACAACAATTGTTCGAGATTGCAAATTTACACTTTTTTTTCTATTTACAAATAAAACAATCTGAAAGAAATAGAGAGTGGGTAGTAGAAAGATAATCTGATGCGTCAGCCAATTCTCATTTTTCAATTCATATTTCTCTTCTAATCAATTGACGAACCAGCAACTAATCTATTATAGTCCTCATAGGCTTATTGATGTAAATCTTGCAGTCTTTGCACCTCCAATTCCCTGCCATAGAAACTCTTCATATCTTCATTCTTTTATGGCTATAAATTTTACGGCTGTAAAATATTCGATACAGAAGTACATTTTTTTCTCACATGAAAGAAATAACTTCAAAAAAACGTTACCAATTTCGATTATGGACAATAATAGAAGGGAAAGTCAACCATTTTCCGGAAAAGGCAGCCACAGATGCACATTTCCTTGGATTTTGTCTGTTTTTGACAAATTATTTTCTTGGATTTTGTCTATTTTTGACAATTTATTTCCTTGGATAAAATTATTTTTATATCTTTGCAAAATAAATAGGAGGACAATAAAGGCATGTATTACCCTAGACTTATAGATAGTTACCTATTGGAATGGGCATCACGCAAGACCCATAAGCCGCTACTGCTTCGTGGTGCACGTCAGGTCGGCAAGTCGACAGCAATCCGCCATTTGGCCGAGAACTTTGAGAATTTCGTGGAAATCAATTTCGAAAAACAAGCATCCTATAAATCTTTGTTCAATGGGAGGGATATAGACGTAAAGAAGACTATCTCCCAAATATCGGCAATCGCGGGAAAACGTGTTGAGCCGGGTAAAACACTGCTTTTCTTGGACGAAGTGCAAGCCTGCCCAGAAGCCATCATGTCGCTTTGGTTCTTCAAGGAAGACTTGCCTGAATTACATGTAGTGGCCGCAGGCTCGTTGCTGGAATTCGCTTTGGAAGACCTGCCTTCTTTTGGCGTAGGTCGCATCCACTCCATGTTTATGTTCCCGATGACCTTTGATGAGTTTCTTGTCGCTAACGGTGAGCAACTCTTGATGGAGGCCCGCAACAACTCAACCTCTTCCAATCCACTTGCCCATCCCCTTTATGAGAAACTGGTAGGCCTCATGCGGACATTCATGCTTGTTGGAGGAATGCCCGAGGTAGTAGCCAAATGGGTAGAAACACACGACTATATAGCATGCCAAGAGGCTCAGGATGACATAGTGGTGACCTATGAGGATGATTTCCCGAAATACCGCAAAAAGATTGAACCCACATTGCTTCGCCTCACCATGCGGAGTGTTGCAGTGCAAGCCACAAAAAAGTTCGTTTATTCCGCCATTGGAGGCAACTATAAAGCTGCTGAAACAAAGAAAGCACTGGACATGCTCACAAAGGCAGGAATTGTGATACCTGTAACACATAGCAATGCCAACGGATTACCCTTGGGAAGTGAAGTCGACTCATCATACCAAAAGATGCTATTGCTCGACACAGGCTTGATGTTGCGTTTACTGAATATGACCACAGGCGACATCTCTGAGCTCACTGAACATATTTTGACAAGTGATGTCTCTGACCTCGTTAACAAAGGCCCTATGGCGGAAATGATTGCCGGACTGGAGCTGTTGCATTACCGTACACCTAATATCCGTCATGAACTATACTATTGGCAACGCCACGCAAAGAATTCGCAAGCCGAGGTGGACTATATATCTAGCTATCGGCAGACCGTTCTGCCCATTGAAGTGAAGGCAGATAAACAGGGAGGCATGAAAAGTCTGTGGATGTTTATGCGTGAGAAGAAGATTACTAATGCTATCAGATGCTCGCTAGAGAATTTCGGGGCCTTCGACTATGAAGACAACAAAGACGGTGGAACACTACGTCACGTGCATATTTGCCCCCTATATGCCATTTCCCAGATGGATGGTGTGCTGAAGAAGGTCTTTTACCCCCCAACTTATCCTCTCAAAAATCAAACATAAACAACAAGGCTCTAGTTTGGTATAGGACTGATTTTCGACAGCATAAAAGATGCTGAATCTCAATAACATTGCTAAAATCGAGAGCAAAGCCGAACTTTTTGTATTCCGGTTTTTGCCAGATGATAACGGGGTTTTTCATTTTGTCAATCCTCCTTTGGAGTCCAAACAAAGGCTCAAGACGTAGCGCAGCCTCTCCTGTGCTTTGGGGTCCAGTTTATCAGGCTGGTTCTTGTAGGATTCTATCAGTTGCGAGGCTTTCGTTATGTCGCGCTCCACTCCGTAAGAACCATTTGCATAGATATACCCCAAGGTATAGGTCGCTTCTGCGTGTCCATTATCCGCCGCTTTTGTCAGCCACCCAAGGCCTGTATCCACCGCGTGTGCAATATCACGCCTTTCGAGATACAGCATACCCAAACGATACTGTGCTGCCGCCACGCAGACGGCACCGTCCAGCACAAGGTTCTCCCAAATAAAATCCGAGTATAGCGGCCCCAGCGTTCCTTTCAGTCCATCCTCGTCATAATCATTTTCTATGGCATTCTTGTAGCATAATACAGCCGAAAAAGAGTCCTTGTTGAAGAAATCCTCGTTGTGTCCGTACTCGTACAGCATCCCCAACACAAACCATGATGCCGTACATCCACCTTCTGCGCTGCGATGCAGCCATAGCCTCGACTCAAAACCTGTTTTCTTGAGTCCCAATGCATGCTGGGCCACCGTAAAGCCCTGCATAGCCGAAGCCTTCAGCCATTCCGTTTCCGATGGGTCAATGCTCGCGAGGTAGTACCCATAACCAAACTGGCAAAGAGCATCGCCCTGCTCCGCACCTTCTTTCAACATCTGTATCTTCTCATCGTCAGATGCGTGCTTGTATTTGTTCCAATCCATTGCAGATTCCATATTCTTTTTTTCTGCAAAGATACACCTAATATCGACACCAATTCCGATTATAGACAATTATAGAAAAAGTTGGTTTCTTCGCGCCCCTCGTTTTCTCGCCTCTGGATCGTGCAAACACTCCGTGATTTGCCATCTCCGCTCGTCTTATCGAAAACGTTCTAAAATCCAGATAATAGGAATTTGATTCTATTTCTATTTTTTTGTAAAAGTACAACAAATTCCGAATAAAACAAAATTCTATTCGGAATTTACTGCAAATTTACAATAAATTCGGAACATGCATTACCATTTGTTCTTATGCTTGTGTAAAGATAGGCCTAATATCGTCACCAATTCCGATTGTAGACAATTATAGTAATAGTTGGTTTCTTCGCAACCGTCGTTTTCTCGCCTCGGCATACAAGCAAGCTTGTCTGCGCTCGGCTTATCGAAAACGTTCCGCGTCGCTGCACATGCTGTAGACTTGGGTGGAAATCCAGTCGGAAAGATTTGTCTCATCGCGTTTGTTGTTGCCTATGTTGAGGGTATTGAGGGGTGAAGGAAAGGTCCAGTGGACCTTTCCGATAGCGGTAGCGGAGAAGCACCCCCCCGCGGTTGCCTTTTGCCAAAAGCCCGCCGATTCGAACACAGCGGGCAAAAACATTGCAAATCCGACACAACAAACCACGACTGGAACATCCGCAGCGACGGGATTCGAACACGGCTCAGGGTGAGAGTCCGAGGGCTGGTACAATCATACCCTAAAATTATGAGGAAACTACATAAATACAGCAAAAACATTTTGAGATTTCTACATATTTTAAACAAAAACATTTTGAGATTTCTACAAAAAGGTGTATTTTTGCAATTGGAACCAACAAACATTTTGAGAATATGAATATTGGCAATCGCATCTTTAAGAGGAAGATATATGAACGTATGCTGCATTGGAAACGCACCAAAAACGGCCAAACCGCACTATTAATAAAAGGGGCACGACGTGTAGGCAAGTCGACCATTGCCGAAGAGTTTGCCAAAAAGGAGTATTCTTCATACATTATGGTAGACTTTGCAAATGCTCCAAAGAGTGTATGGGAGGCTGTTGACAATATAGCGGACTTGGATAATTTCTTTTTCCAACTTCAGTTTATCTATAAGGTAAAATTAGAAGAACGCAAATCTGTAGTAATTTTCGACGAAATTCAAAAAGCCCCGCTAGTACGGCAGGCTATCAAGTATATGGTAAAAGACCGCCGCTACGACTTTATCGAAACTGGATCGCTTTTGTCTATCAAGAAGAACATACATGACATCACCCTTCCCAGCGAAGAGACTCGCCTGACGATGTATCCGATGGATTACGAAGAATTCCGTTGGGCATTAGGTGACACCGTAACCATTCCATTGCTGCAGGAGGCTTTCGAAAAACGTCGTTCCGTGGGTGACCAGGTAGCAAGGAAGCTACTGCGCGACTTCCGACTATACATGCTGGTGGGAGGAATGCCTCAGGCAGTGAACACATATATAGACACCAACAATCTTAGTGAAGTAGACCAAACAAAGCGCGAAATCATAGAATTATACACCGACGATTTCCGCAAGATTGACTCCTCGGGGAAAGCGTCACGCCTGTTTCGTGCCATCCCAGCTGAGTTGGCAAAAAGCGCCTCACGTTATCAAGTAATGAGCGTACTGGGTCGCAGTGCGGAAAACACAGATATGGACGAGTTATTGGAGGATATGGAGGACAGCCTCTGTGTCAACTTCGCCTATCATGCCAACAACCCATCGGTAGGACTTGCCTTACATAAAGATAAGGAGCAATACAAGATGTTCGTTAGCGATACTGGGCTGTTCATTACCCTAGCGTTCTTGGATAAGGATGTGACCGAGAATGTCATCTACCAGAAACTGTTGTCGGACAAGTTGAGCGCAGACCTGGGCTATGTATACGAGAATGTTGTAGCTCAAATGCTCAAAGCTGGTGGCAACGAATTGTACTATCACACATGGCCAACGCCAAGTGGCAAACACAACTATGAGATAGACTTCCTTTTGTCGCGAGGTAACAAGTTGTGTCCGATAGAGGTGAAGTCGTCTGGTTACAAAGCCCATGTGTCGCTTGACGAATTCTGTAAGAAATACTCGTCTGAAATTTTGTGGAGATACCTGATCTACACGAAGGACTTAAAGAAAGACGGGGAAACCCTTCTGATTCCTGTGTTTATGACGATGTTCTTATAAGGGCAATGAATGATAGAGCGTAACGGCAAGAGAGGGCAAAACTGATTGAAGGTTTCAATTATCACCTTTCTATTCTCAATTTCATCTTCCTTCGGCGATCCCTCTTCGACCATTCTTCGGTCTTTCTCCAAAATATCCATAAACAACTCAAAATCATCATTTTATCCAAAGGTATTCAAGCTAACTGAAAATCAATCAAATAATCAACTGGACCAGCCATCCCCTCTGAGACTTTATTATTGTTTTTCTGCAAAGATACGTCTAATATCGTCACCAATTCCGATTATAGACAATTATAGAAATAGTTTATCGTATCCAAAAAATCTGTGGATTTGGTTAAACACTCATGTTAAAAAGACTTTATTCTTCTCTCTCAACGAACAAACTCTTTATTCGTTGAGACGACCTTTTTAACCAATTTCAATTCTAATTTTCTCATCAAATTCAGTTTTCACTTTTTCGATATAATCTAACAATGAAATTGCTGATAGTTCACCCAAATAAAAAGAGCCATTAATATACGAACAATAGTAATAGCGGTTTTTATCCTCGTGTATGGAGATGTACATCTTCAGTGATTTTCGAATCCAACCTTTTATTTCTGCTCGTGGATAGGATAAATCAAATGCCTTCCTAATATTTCCCATAGCTTGATTAATTCTCTGAAATTTAGTCAGCTTACGGTCATATAAATCATTTAAGGATGATGTAATATCTTTGACGAATTGCTCCCTCTTTTGAGAGTTTTCGAAACATTCCTTTATTTCTTCTCTTAACTTGTCTGGAATATTGTTTTGAGAACATGTCCATTGGCGATTAAGAGACACCCTTATATCATAGTATCGATCATCATTCTTACGCTTACCAAGGCTTCTTTTGTGAAGATGAATGTCATCCTTCTGCCAATCCAACGGAGTAGCAGGATGGTGATTATCTATTCTTATTTCTTGATTATCTAACAGTTTTTTCATTTCATTAATTATTTTAGACCATAGTTTATTGTTGGACTGATTTTTCAACAGCCTCGGAGACGCTGAATCTCAGTAACACCGTACAAGCGTAGCGCAGTGTAGTGACAGAATATACTCACTCCCCGCGTACTAGAAGGACGCTACAATGAGACGGTTTGCAAGAATCATTCGTACGTTGTTTATAATTGTTATTAATAACCTTTTTTATGAACCAAAATAGAAGTTATAACATCATCTTCCATGCCGATTTCTACCCCGTAATTCGCAAATGTTAGATGTCCTGGCTCTTCTTTGAAAGACGGGTCTGAAAAAAGCATAATAAGTTCTTCTTTGCTAAGTCCAAAAAGGTCTTTCTTTTTATATAACACCAAAGTATCTATTGGAAAGAACTCTATGGCATCAACAGTGTCGCCCTCATTATAATAAACATGTAAGCCGCCAAAATCATCAGTTGTATTTTTACTAAAACGAGTCTTACGGAACTCTGTAAATTGTCCTAAGATGTTTCGGACATCGTCTCTATTAGCGCCAAAACTAATATTTCCCACACTAGAAAACGGGGTGATTGTGAAAGATTTTTTCATATTATATTTTGTTGTTTTGTTTTAATACATCAATATAATCTTGCATTTGTTTTATTTGCGTATCGTATTTGTTTCCAAATTTGTCATGTATGTCATCAATGTCCATTTGTAAAGCTTCATCAAATTTGCCTTGATCAATTAGTTCCTTTTGTTTAGCTCTATACTCCTGAGCATCACGTGAATTTCCACAACTGGCAGTCTGTCGGTGATCTTGTTGGTCCATGACTATAGCTGGACCATCGTTAGTTTCCAAGGGTGAGCTTTCATTTGAGGGCATGTGATGAACTTCTTTCGGCGGTTCAGAATTCCATCCCCATCCCTCAGATTTCAGTTCACCATAACTGCCTCCAGTTTTTTTACTTTCTGTATTATCAGGTCTTGAATCTTCTGGCCCGTCAGGAGCTTTGGTGGACGGTTCTCCGTTGTCTCTGTCATTCCCTAATCTTTCCGAATTGTCAACCCCAGCATCATTCGGCAACTCTGGAGAAATATTCCCCTCGGAGAATAATTCTTCGTCGCCTATGCCATCACCAAGAATTTCCGAATTGTCAGCCCCAGCATCATTCGACAACTCTGGAGACATATCCCCCTCGGAGAATAGTTCCTCGTCTCCTATGCCATCACCAAGGATTTCCGAATTGTCTGCCCTAGCATCATTCGACAACTCTGGAGACATATCCCCCTCGGAGAATAATTCCTCGTCACCTATGCCATCACCAAGGATTTCTTCACCGATACTTTCTGTAGATTCTTTCCCAGCTTCAGCAATAGCTTCAACTGTTCCTTCAACTGCAATATCATCTATTACAAATGCCATACTTTTTTTTTCTAATCCAATTATTATAAAAATTCCTATACTTCGTGGATTCAACAGCCAATGCTCTTAAAGAACATCTAGTACAGAAACGATACAAATTGTCATTTCCTTTTGGAATCTTTTCTTTAATCATATCCGTTATTGCCTCGTCCACGGCAATAGTGTTTTCATTTTTCCTTATCAACTCTTTTATTCGAGACACTAAACCAAGGCAAGAGCTCACAGCCTCCATTATTTTCACATGTTGAAGTTTGTTCATAACAATACCTCTTTCAGTGTAATCATCTAATAGATCTAATAAGACAAATTTTGTCGCAGACAACATGTGGCAATTAAGTATTTCATTACGGAGTTTGTCAATGTTCTCAATGTCTTTTTTATTACAATATGAGTACAGAAAATCCATAATATTTTTAAGCACCTTTGTGTCTTCCTGACTTTTAAATGTGTCTTCCACATCTATATATGGCTTAATTGCACCGTCATATTTATTAATCTTACATTGAACTGGTTCTTCCCAATCATTTTGATAAACAATAGCCTCGCCTTGCTTTTGCCGCCCGATTTCTTCAATTTGTCCATCGTTCAGCCCAATGGATTTTCCTGCGCATTGCCTGTCTTCGGCTTCCGGTAACGACATAATGATTTTTGTGTTAGTATTTCGAATGGCAGCCATATCCACTTGTGATGGAGATTGGTCAACTATTATAAATCCTTCTCCATAAGTACGCATCTCAGCAATGCTGTTACAAATCATCTCCACGGATTTTCCTGCGAGATTACTACTTTCTTGACTTTGTTCTTTACTCGTCCGTTTTAGTAAGTTATGAGCCTCTTCAAGAACGGTTACATGTCTCAATTCTGAGTTCATCTCTCCTCCTTGAGACAAATAGAACTCATTCATCTTCATAATCAAAAGCCCCATTATAAGTGCTTTTGTTTCTGTATTGCCAATTAGACTCAAATCAATGATCGTGTTCTTAGTGAAAAGTTCTTTGTCAGGAATGTTCCCAACAGTATTATTAAGCATCATTCCCGTCAATCCTTCCGACAACGAAACAAGTCGTGTCTCTATAGACCCTTTATAATCACCCTTTGTGTCGGCGGAATATTCGGAATTGTTGATAAAGTCTCGCAGTGCAATCACGATGTCGTCGATTGTTGGAAATAATCGTCTCTCACATTGTATATATTGTTTAGACGAATATAAGTCCCAACCACATCTCTCATATGCATCAGTGATGGCCTTTTTTAGTACGACTGGCATTGCTGCATACATCGGCCAACACGCATTGAATATCTCCACCAAACGGTCTATATGCTCAAACACATGAACAGCCTCTGGAAACTCAAACGGATTGATTCGGAGCAATTGGGTCTTAAATGGATTGCTCCCATAGACAGAAACACCCTCCATGCTCCCAAATACGTGTTTGTACTCACCTTTTGCTGGCTCTATGACGAGAAATATTTTATCTTTGTCATATAATTCCTTTAGAAGAAGGTACATCGTATTCGACTTGCCACTACCTGTTGTTCCAGTAATAAACATGTGCTTGGTAAGGACATTTAAATCCAATAAAACTTTTTCATCTTCATATTCTTGTCCCACGTGAACAATATTGCCAAGTTCTAATTCACCACCCTTACCTTGTTTTGATATCACATTTGGACAGAAACTGTTTTTTTCTCGTACTAAAATCCCAGGCACAGATGACTGCGGCAGAGAAAGATGAATGGCAAGTTCTTTGCTGGTCACAGTCACTCCTGCCGACACGTCAAGCCCCTGATAGTCGAAACGTGGGTGCGTTGAATTGTGTAAATAATCTAGAATTTTGGAAGCCTTGTCGTTTTTCCATACGTTGACAGCGCATGAACCCAAATTTGATTCTTCTCCAATAATGCACCCTTGGTATATATTGGCCAGTTCGATTGCTGTTGTTTCAGATGGGGCGACAAAAAATGTTGCGACAGACCATAAACCAAAGGGAATACCATTGTCTATCCGGTTTATTTGCCGATCTATCAAGTCCATGTAGTACTGGACAAGTCTATTTTTAATCGAAATCTGGTTGGAAAAATTCTTTGTGTAACTATAATTAGTTCCAGTCTGTTGTTGTTTGCTATTTCCCTTTCCTACTGCAAACCCTACTCCAACAGCATTGGAATCTGCGGAATTTATAGCAGAGGCTACCGCAGTTTTATCTCCTTTTTCAGGCTTTCCCCCAAAAACATTATACCACGTTTTTCTAACAATATTTGGAGTATAATTGTAACTATGTCCATCTGAATGTGTCACAGTTCTGGATATGTTCGCTGTAATGGATTCAGTCACACCATTAGTTATACTTTCAGACACACCCTCGGTGTGGCTATCTGATGTTGAAATCTGAAATTCGGCAAGTGGGGAGAGACTTGTATGGATTTGACTAAATGCATTTATCATTGACCGTGCTTCCCCTTCACACACGTTTTCCGCAATAAAATATGCACGAAATTGTGGTATGGCTTTGGTTGAGTTTATAAGCAACTCTAAACCTTGCACAAAGTTTTCTTTTTTGTCATCCCTTAGCGATGCCAATGCCGATAAACTCGCAATATGTTTTTCTTTATAGTTTTCTTCTGGAAGTATCCCATTGTTGGTGCTAACTTTGTCCGACTTGATTCCTGGGAAATATCCTTTTAATCCATTCTTGAGTATCTCACCTGAATAGAATTTATCTCCTGAAAAATCACGTGCTCCAAGATATAATTCTATGGTTCCTCCATGTGGCTTATTTAATACAAGAATCACATTTCTAGAATATTGATGCAATGCCATATACAGCATGGATAGTTTGTCTCCGAAAAAAACGTGTTTTTCAAGAACAATCTCACTTATTTTATACCATCTAACTGGTGGCAACTCTGTAGTTAAAGCATCTTTAATCGCACAATTTGACAACTCAGACAGGTACGCCTGAGTTACTATCCCGTCAAATTGATTTAGATAGTTGTCAGACGATATTTCATTGTTTTGCTTTACTGGTAAATTATTCATATTAACACGTATGTTTTTAGTAATTCTATTGACTTTTCTTGTCCTTGTACTAGCCATGTTTCAATGTCGGAAATAATATCATCAACATATGTTTTCTTCAGTTCAGCTGTTTTTATCTGGTATTCCTCTAATTGTTTATTGTATTTTTTTTCAGTATCGGAAATATGCCTATATTGAGCATATGACACGGACAATGTAAGTAGTTCAACCACCAGGACTATCCACCACGGCTGTTTGAAAATCAACAGCCCTGCAGCAAAGATAGTCCCTACCACAATAGTTGTCTTGTAATATGTTTTTAAGTTCGGTTCTAATGGCATCTTGGGATATTCGACTTCTTCTTTTTCGATAAGTATTTCGCTTCGGTCTTTCCATTTCGACATTTTAGCATAAAACCCAGTGTCGGTATTTGTAAAAGCCTCCAGGCTGTTGACATCTTTTATTTCAGCAGCCCCTTCTGTGTAATATTTATAAATCGAATAAACATATTGACCCAAAATGTGTTTTGCCAGTTTTTTGACCTCTTTTACAAAATATTCAATGTTGTCTTCATTTATTTCTTCCAAAAGCTGTTCAGCTTTTTTTCTGACTTCGCGTTTCATTTGTTCGAAATCAATAACAAAAATATGGTTAGTGTTCCCCATTTGTATTTTTTATAAAATCTATCTTATCATCAAGATTTTTTATGCAGGCATCTTTATTTCCCAAATTGCAATCAAATTCCTTAATTTGCTTTTCTGCCTCAACAATCTTTTCGTTACACGCTTTTTTTACATGTTCATAATAGTTATTCGTTTTTTTCTTAAATTCATTTTCGTATTTTGTTTTAGCATTTTTGGCTTCCTTAGTTACCTTTGCTGCAAAATCTCTTGTCGTTTGCTCCCAATCTGTTTCATTTTTCTTGGGATAGATTTCCTTATATTTGTCTGGTCTAGACCTGTGTTTTTCTAATAATACCCTCTTCGGTGGCTTGCTTATATCATACACCTCGTGTGTGTTATCAATTTCGGCTTGAGTTTCAAGGGCATCCATATCAATAGAATCTAATGCGATGTCTTCGGGAGAATATTTGTCACAATACTCTTTGAATTTCTTTTTTATGTTGTTGAATATGTCTTCCTCAGTTTTGGATACTGTTTCTATGAGATTATAGTATGACGTTCTGATTTCTGGTATTGATTTAAATCTGAACTTTGTTATTTCATCATCGATAAACTTAAAGGTATTCCATAGGTCTTCGTTACAACTATTTTTAAGGTCGGTAAGTATTTTGTTATACTCAATTCTTTTTTTTACAATTTCTCCTTTTTCCTTTTCGATTGCTTCTTTTCCGCCTTCCAATAGCCTTTTTTGCTTTTGGAAGAATTTTATAAAACCCGTACAATCCTTTCTTATATATTCCTTAATTTTCGTTAGCGACTGCTCTTTTTCTTTCCGTGCAAACGTATTGAGCATAGACTTGATTTGTTCAAAATTTGCCCATTCTTTCATTATTTTATCTATTGACTCGTTGTTGAACTCGAATCCTTTTGAAGCGATTGCCTTTTTTATTGGCCCAAATAGTTCGGTCATAGCCTCCAGGTCATCCTTATCCCAACCATTCAGTTCTATTATTTCGCCGAAAAGTACTTTGTCTTTATGCTCAAGCTCTTTTCTAAAACGACAAAGAAGACTATCTACATAATTGAATCTTTCTTGTGGTATATTGAATTTTTCAGCATATATGGTTTTTGCCTTTGTCAATGTTTCTTCTTTGTGTTGTCTAAAAACTCTTTCTGACGCTTTGGTCAGGATAAAAAACAGTCTTCTTTTTGCCTCATCAGTTAGTTCCTTTGATAAATTTTCCATAAAGTCTCTAGCGGACTCATCTTCAATATTATCTGTACCACTATGAAGAAATATGATGGCATCTACTTTTCTGTTTCCGTCGTCATCTTTGTCAAAAAACAACTGCTTAGTTTCGTCTTGAATGCCACCAATAGCACCCACGCCGGGTGTGTCAATAATGCGCCACCCTTCAAACTCCTCAGATAGTGGGTATGTGATATATACTTCTTCGGCAATGTCTTTTCTTTTATGTTCTTTTATGTATTTCCTCCAGATGGAGTCATCTAACTTAGTGTATTTTGTCTTTTCCTCAATGCCATCTTTTTTTGAAAGGATCTCCGCCTCGTCATCCCCTCCCGCAATCAATTTGTTAATATCATTGATGGGCAAGCCATCATACTCTTTGGGAATTGTAACAAGCGATTTGAGTTTCTCACTAATATCCTTTACGAATATTTCTTTATGACCGTCACAATAGACCACTTTCATTTCGAATTTAGATCCACTCTCTATGTAGGTTATCGTGCTTGTTGTTTGGAAATGGCCTGTTGGGAGAATGTCCTTTCCAATTAGAGCATTAATAAATGTGGATTTTCCCGAGCTCATTTTTCCAACAACGGCCAATGAGAAATGCCCATTTATAAACGGGTTGGCAAGACGGTGAATTGACCTGGAATTCCATTCTTTATCAATACCACATTCTTTTCGTATCCGATCATACCTTTCGACCTCTTTCTGGACGGTTTTTCTCATCTTTATAAATACGTTTTGCGCCATAACTTTTTTGTATTTTATTGATATTAGAAATTGCAAAATTACTATTTCTTTCTTTTCAATTTCAGATTATAGACAATTATAGATAATTTTATAGTTGGTCGTGAATGGTGGGGTAGAGTTGGTGGAGGTAGGCTTTGAGGTGGTAGTCAGCGCCGCGGGAGTAGCTGCTGTCGCGGTCTTTGACCCACTTGGGGCCGGTGAAAAAGCTCCGCATCTTGCGGTAGTTGGCTCGCTCCGTCAGGTTGCGCACCAGGTAGATGAGCTCGTATGAGTTGCCATTCTTTCCATGCCACTCTATGGGTTCAACCTTCTTGGGACGCATACGGCCTGAGAATCGGTAGGCAAAGAGTTGCTTGGTGGCAGCGGATGCGTCGATATAACCTGCTTCAGCAAGGTGGTTCACCAGCTGCACAAACGGCTCGACTCCCGCCTTGATAACTTCAGGATGCAGTCCAAAGTACTCCTTGGTGTCGCCCGCCTCGTTATGGAATGAGAAATAGTCGTCGGGCAAGCAGAACTCTGTGTCAATATAGCCGCCACCTTGCAGGATAATGGGTTCAATCTGCTTGCGCTCCTTGGACTTGAAACGGTCGTAGTTGTCGCGATAGAACTCGCACATATAGTCGAACAAGTCTTGATTATACCG
>JAEEGK010003251.1_pt1 | contig 40569 bp, 29 predicted proteins | sample 8958771 | NCBI WGS metagenome assembly JAEEGK01 (sample SAMN16246547, study PRJNA631951) | gut metagenome | biome: gut microbiome; feature: rumen; material: SC-attached | host: Bos | place: Iran: Karaj | collected 2018-10
GGAAAATCGAACTTCTCAATTGCTTCTAAAACTGCCTTGTTAGCGGCTACTTCTGACATTAAAAATAAACCTCCTATGGGGGATAGATTTGGCATCCATCCCCCATTTTAGCAAGGTGTTATTTGTTTAGCAAGTTTTAGTATATTGAGAACTCAATTACCGTACTGTCATTGTAGTACATCAAGGTTCCCTTACCGGTCTCTATGATGGTCTCAATGGAAACAACCGCCTGATAATTTCCCTTTTCCGTGGGAAGTTTCTCCGTTGACTTGAATCCGTTATCGCCTGTGATATCGAACTGAAGCTTTGAGTAATCGATAAGTGAAGGCTCACTTGAAACGAATCCTCTAAGGTTAAGCTTAACGGGCTTGCCGTCGTAAGCTTTGCTGTCAATTGCAATATTCTGAACAGTAACTTCATTCATGCCTTCGTGACGATCTCTGTAACCTCTGTTCCAATCTTCATCGACATCAGCGCTCTTAGCTACTGAGAAAGTATCGTAAAGCTTAACTTCCTTGGATGCAGGGTTATATGTGTAAGCGTCGTATGTAAGAGCATCGCCCTCGATGGAAACAACGCCGAACATGGGCTGTCCCTTAAGCTGGATAGCTGTTCCGTTGCCCTCGATGGGGTTAACGCCGGGATAAATAACTTTATCCATGGGCTCAACGCCGTAAGACTTGCTTGCACAGAAGTTGATGGTTACATAGTGTGTTCCCTGAGGCTCAAGGTTTGTAAGTTCTCTCATGTGACCATTGAATTCCTGATCATACATAACCTTGTTGTTAAGCCAGCTTGGTGTATGACCATCGTAATCCTTGCCGTCAAAGTCCTTGCCATAGAGGTAAGATCTTGAACGTGTATAAACATGGTCATGTCCCTGAAGAACCAGGTCAACTTTATACTTAGCGAAGAGAGGAGGAAGAAGGTCTCTTAACTGATCAACTTCGCCGTCGTTTGTATGGTTACCTGCGGACATCATTCCTTTGTGAACCTGAACGATTTTCCACTTAACATTCTCGTACTTCTTAAGTTCGCCCTCCAGCCAGTTATACTGAGACTGGAAATCATCGGGAAGATTGTTTGTATCGTTTGTATTGATGTTGATAAAAGCAACATCTTCTCCATACATGAATGAGTAGCAGCCGCCGGTTTTTTCATCAAGAGTTCCATCTGTGATAATCTTTCCGGTTACGGGATGCTTGTCGCCTTCCTTGATGTAATCTGCCCACTTAATATCGAATCTGTCGGTAAATGCGTACTCCCACTCATCATGGTTACCGGATGTAGGCATGATTACTGAGTTAAGAAGGCTCTTCTTGGGCTCTCCGAGACCCCAGTTCCACTGAAGCATGTTTCTTCCGTGGTAGTCGTTGATAAGGTCACCTGTGAAAGCAACGAACTTGGTGTCAGGAGCTGTCTTAAAGCCGGCCTCAAGAACCTTTGCCCACTTGGTGTAGTTGGCTCTCTCATCCTCCTGGCAGTCTGTCAGATGTAAGAAGGTTACTTTGTCAATTTTTTCTGCGTCATCCTCTATTGTGAATGATCCTGTGTCGTAGAAACCAAAGTCCTTATTACCTGCCCTGAAGAAGTATGTAGCATTCTTCTCGAGGTTCTCAAGATGAGCCTTGTACATGTGCCAGGTGATATCCTTCGTATCGACTCTGTCCTCGCCTCTTGTGGCGTCAAGTCTCTTAACGTCTGCGCTCTCCCAGTCAACGTCTTCCTTGGTCATGCCTTCGGTTGCTTTGATGTACTCGATATACTGCTCATCGATGTGGTCTCTTGTAACCCAAGCAAAACCTCTGGAGTAAATGTCTGAGTAGTAGCTGATTGCAAGACCCTGAGGGCAATCATCCTCGTTGTAGGTGAAGGATGAAACGAACTTCTTCCACTCTGCACCGTCAAAGATATGAATTCCCTTGAAAGTGAGGATTGTGTCCTCAGCGGGTTTCTTCGCCTTAAATCTGATGTATTTAGGCTGTTTGGAAGCGAAGTTGCCTGCCTTATCCTCAGGGAACTGGTAGAACACATATGAACCTGCAGTGCCTACATTGCTAAGGTCAATGTACTCTCCGTTTGAAAGGCCGTATCCCACAAGAACCTGTGAGAATGCATCCTTAATGTCGTCAATTCCCTCATATTCGAATGCTAATACGTCACCCTCTGTGTATTTGTACTCGCCGTCGATTCCTTCAAAGTTTGCAAAGATTCTGGGCTCCTGCTCAGTTGTAAATGCAACTTTTCCAAAACCGCCCTCTTCTACTTCAGTAATTGTGCTGTTGGAGCTGCCTGCAAAGTCTGTAAACTTAACTTTGTCTGTAGGCATGAAGTCAGGATCATTTGAATTGCATAACCACAGCTTGTAAACTGTGAATTCACGGTCAATGCTTCCCTGATCGCCGGCAATCTGAGCATTGTGGTCACCCTGTGAATCACAATAGAGAAGAAGCTGTTCAAGGGGAGGAACAACATTGTTGCCCTTCTGATCCTTTGTCAGATTGATCTTTACAATCTGTCTGTCTTCTGTGTCGAAACCAACATGGCTTCTCAACCAGATGTCATGTCCGTCTTCACCTTTCTTGTTGGGAAGAACTGCCATGGTCATGGCTGTTGCAGGTTCCATCTCGACTCTTAACTGGTCGTATTTCTCCCAGTCATCGTTTGTTATGTCAACCTTAACTGTATCCCAGCAATCAGTACCTGCATTTCTTGTGTACTTGATGCTATAGGAACCGTCTGCATTTTCTGTAATGTTGTATCCGCCTGAAGCAGCAACATTAATCTTTGCGGAACGGGTCTCGTTCACGGGCTCTTCTGTTGTAAGAGTCTTTAGATATTTAGCAAACTCAGTGCCATCATAAATGTGTATTCCTTTGAAGACGATTCTTGAATTAGCTTCGCCCAAAGTACCTTTGAATCTAATTCTTGTATTAGGCTCTTTCCAGTTTACTTCATTGGCAAAGTTGGCTTTTACATCCTCGGAGGGAAAATCTGGAAGTGTAAAGTAAATCAAATTTCCAGCGCTCTGAGGATTCTTTAAATCAACCTTATCAGCGTTTCCGTCATTGTATCCTAGAGAAACCTCATCTAATTTGCCGAGATAATCGAAGGTTGTCCCTTCATACTCCAATACAAATACGTCACCAGGATTATATGTATAACTCTCGTTGAAAACAAATCTAAGTCTTGCAGTAGAACCATTATAATCGATAGCAGCAAATGCTCCATCTGGAGTTGGATTCACTTTGGTGAAGCTACCATCATCCTTAATTCCTGTAAAGTTTGCTTTATCGACAAGTGTGTATTCCGGCTCATCCTTATCACAAAGCCATACTCTATGGATGACAAAAGATCTTTCTCCGAGGTCTCCAAGAGTTGCATCACAGAAAAGCTTAAGTTTTTCAACATTCTGTGTAAGGTCTACTTTAAGAACCTGTCTTCCTGACTTTGGTAAAGTCTCATGTCCTCTGAAGCAAGGCTTTTCAGAATAGTCATATACGCCCAGGGTCATATTATCACCCGCGGGAGTAATGTCGATTCTTAATTGGTTATACTTGGTGATATCACAGTTGTTAACATCTAATATTACTGTGTGCCACCAGCCTTCCCCTGTAACGTTGTTGTAGGTGAACTTAACGGAACCATCAGCGTTAACTTCAGGATTATATACAGATGCCGTCTCTGCTACGTTAACCTTTACAGAAGGTTTTCCTGAAGGATTTACAGGCTCCGTTCCTGATGACTTAACAAGTTTAATACTATGGATAATAAGCTGCTTAGCCTGACCGTTATCGTCAGGAGCGGGGGCGTCCTCCCAAACAGGCCAATCAACTCTGAACTGAACACTGTCAAAATCTTTGGAAGATAATGAGTACTCAAAAGTCTGTCTCTGTCCGCCTATTGTTTCTTTCGCCCAGATGTCTCTTAACTTGGTGAGTTCATCAGCTTTCTTTAAACCGATACCAAGCGTCATTCCATCAGCGGGAGTAATATCAAATACAATCTTGTCGTACTCGGATAAGTCACTCTCTTTTACATCAAAGTTCAAATAGTTCCAAGCACCCTTGTTGTAGCTGTAGGTTACAGTGCCATCTGATGCAACATCAAATGAACCTCCGTCACAACTTGCAGCTGCAAATTGAGTGTTCACGGCAGGTGTCTCGGGCTCTGTAGGCTGCTCAGCCGCATCTGTGGTTCTTGAAATAGTAATTCCGTATACGCCAAATGCATTTCCGGCGCCACAGTTATTATTTTTAAATCTGATGTACTTGGGCTGGATATCTCCGCCAAGCTTATCTGTTTCAGGCAGTGTAAAAACAGCCTTTTCTTCAGCATTACTGAGAGTTCCAAGTCTTACATAAGAAGCCTCTGTGTTATAGCAAAGTTCAACTTCTGTACCGTTTAATGCTGTAGTGTAGTCAATGGTAACCGTATCTCCGGCTGTATAGGTATATCCCTCGGAGAGGTAACCTCTGACGCGAAGTTTTCCGCCATTATTACACTGGAACTGAATGTTTCCGGGTTCACTTACTGTTCTTGTCCAGTTAGCTTCGTAACCTGATTCGTTGTCTAACTCACTTACTGTGGCTACCTGCTCAGTTACCTGAGCAGCGTTAGCCACAAGAGAAATATTGGGTATGAGTCCAAATACCATGCCCAAGGAAAGGACAAGGGCAAGTACTGTATTCGTAAGTCTTCTGAACTTCTTATTCATTATCCTGTCCTCCCTTTCTGATACCGTTTCTGTACATGATGAATCCCGCAACTGCTGCAATTACAAGTACTACAGCAAGGATAACCCATACATTGAAACCTGAAGCAGTTTCAACAGCAACTGCATTTACTGCATCTGCCCCGTTGTCTGCAGGAGTTTCATCGTTTCCGCCAAGACTGTCTGCCAAAGCAGTTTCACCATCACCGATGGTGATTTCTTCAGCGGTTGCAGCACCTGCTGTTGCGCCGTTTGCAACAGCTTCCTCAGTTGTAGCTGCAGGTGTGTTTACTGTAGCGTTGCCGTTACCTGTTCTGCCTGCATTTGCTGCGGGTGCTGTTGTAGCAGTTTCAGGTGTAACAGCTATTGCTGCAGGTGCAGTAGTGGTATAACCGGTTGAAGTGTCGCTTCCGCTGTCACTTCCTGCTGCACTTGCACCGGCACCGGCTCCGGCATTTGCTCCGCCGTTAACGGCAGGAGTTTCAGGCTTAGGATCGTCGGCTGCATTTCCTGTAGAAGAAAGGTTAATCGTATAGAGAGGATATCTCAAATCGTCTCTTCCGCCCTGCATAGCAAGTCTGATTGCGGGCTCTTCGGAATCCTTATCAGCAATTGCGATGGCAAGTGTATATTCACCTGCAGGAACTCCGTTGGAGACGAAGAGTTTTGTATCAACGGAAGTACGACCGGGCATCCAGCTTGTAATTCCGCCGCTTACTGTCTTTTTGTATGCTACGTTACCTTCTGCATCGATAAGAGAGAACTCTAAAGGCCACTGATAATAGAAAGGAGCAACACCTTCGTTGTTAACAACGAAATTGATGGGTATGTCCTGACCTGCAGTGATATTGCCAAGCTGCTGAATCTTCTCGATTGCGAAGTTGTAACCCATTGCCTTCTGGCAGGCAAGGATGTTGGCTTCGTTCATTAAAGCCCAAATCTCATCAGATGCCATGTCACAAGGTGAGCAAGGTCCCATCCATGAAACGTGAGTGTCTCTTACTTCCTGGATTGTTCCCACGATTCCGTCATTGTGAAGGTGAAGTCTGGGCTCACCGGATGAGAACTCACCGCCGGAGTAATTGTACTTCCAGAAGTCAGGCATCTTGGAAGCTGCTACCTGCTCTGAAGTAGCGTGAGGCATATCCACATCACCGTCATTGATGTAGCTTAAGAAGGTGTATGTGCCATCACCGTTAAAGTATCCGGAACCGAAAATATCGTTAAACAAGCCGAACTTGTTTGTTGCTGCGTAAGGATAAGGCTTTCTCAAGCCAAGCTTTACGTTATGGAAGTACTTGGTGTAGCTTTCCATGTACTTCTCAGCAGTTTCTACATCAGGGAATTCACCTGTTCCTTCAGGCCATGTATGCATCTCTGCCCAGTGGCCAAGGCTACCGATCTGTACAAATGAGGTAAGGTCGGTTTTATCAAAATCCTTAGCTAACTGCTCGATTACCTTATCGTGGTACTCCAGGAGAAGTTTTGAATTGTAATTAGGTGAAAATCCGCCGCCGCCCAAATCTACAGGGCTGTAGTAGAATGTACCTGCTCCGTCTTCGCCATTTTCTGCAACCAGTTCGTCATAGAGCCACTGAGGAATATCCATTCTGTGCTCGCCGGGCTGCTGGTCTTCAGGGTTATCCATAATGAATCTGACGTTGAGTCTTACTCCTCTTTCTTTCCAGAAGTCGAGATTGTATTTTTTCCTGATTCCCTCAAAGTCATAATGGCCCTTTGTAGGCTCATATTCGCTCCATCTTACACCAAGATATACTGCGAATCTGTCAAAAAGTAATGTTCCACTCTCGTACTTCTCTGCGGAAGTAGGCTGTCCATCGTGGCTTACGAACTCACCGGCCCAGCCAACCCATCCTTTGTAAGGGTTACCGAAGGATGCGAAATCCTCTACCGGATAGTAGTAACCTGCGTCTCTTCCCAATGAGAAAGAAGCGGTAACAGGCATAAGTCCGTCTGAAGGAATTGCGTATGTACCGTCAACACCTCTCCATGCAATTTCAACCTTATCGGGGTTTCCAATCTGCTCAAGGTATAACTGCATTTCAAGGGAATCTGCATAGTAGTTCATCCATACAGAGCCAACGGGTTCGTCTGCAATTGTGTCATCGGCAACAACTTCATAAAGAAGAGCATCTCTTACGATGTAATCGATGTTTCTGTAGGTTGAGAAGTTGTAACCTGTTTCTTTGTCTGTGCTGATGTAGTAAAGGTTAACTGTGTTGAGGAGACGCTCATCACTGGTAACCAATGTATAGAGTCTCTCGTCACTTCTTGTGGCAAGGAAGTTAAATTCTGTGTCTGCGCCCTTGTTTACAGCAACGTTGCTTACTGTATCCCAGTCTGCAAAGGAGCCGTCGTCAACGCTTACTTTTACGCCAACCTGATACTTAGGAACAAGCGCGAATTTGCCGTTATCTGATGCTGTACCTGCCTCTGAACCGTTAAGTACAGGGTCTTCTCTGTCGACTGCAACATACAAATCATCAGATACGTTGCCGATTACGTTTTCCATGTCAGCAATAGGAATAACCCATTCTGCTACTGCATAGGAAGCGCCATCGCCGTAAGTCATCTTCTTGTACATGACTCCGCTGTTCTTCTCATCGCGGATCTGAGTATGAGTTACAGGCTGACCGTTTCCGCCGGTATATACGAAGAACTCAACGTTTCTGTCATCGCCTACGGAATTCCAGTCCTGAACTAAGAAGTCGAAACCGCTGTTTTTAAGGAAAGCGTGCTGCTCTCCGGTTCTGCTGTCGCCGTCCGCATTTACAATGAAGTTGGTTGACAGGCAGTTAGGATTACTAAGATCTGTCTTGTCGGTGATCTTGATTGTAGCCATTGCATAAAGGTTCTGGCTGTCTCTGAAAGCATAAAGATCGCCCATGGTCTTCTCTCCCTTTGCGATGGGAGCAAGGCCTGCTTCTCTCCAATCATCTGCGCTTCCGTCAAAATCAATGTGAGGAGGCTCACTCATGTTGGGCTTTGTGATATAAAGCATTCCTCTTCCGATGTTAGGAAGAACGTTGCTCTCTGTATCCTTTACACCGAGAAGGAAATCCATGGAAGGTGTAAGTAAATCAAGAGAAACCTTAACTTCTGCTGCTGTGTTGGTCTTGTATACCTGTGCAGTTCCTACACTGTTCCAGGAATCGTTTTCATATTTGAAAACTTCACCGGATGCTGCATTGACCTTGTAATCAACCTCTTCACCATCTTCCCAGGTATCTGTCATATCAAGACCGCCGTTGCCGGTGCTGATAAAGAACTCTGTCTGGTCAGAAAGTGTAAGGCCGCTAACATATGCATAAAGGTCATGGCCATCGGTTACTGCTTTAAACTCATTAAGAACGGGAACAGAGTTGGCTGTGTTGTGATTAACTGCGAACCATTCTCCGTTTTTGCCTGAGAAAATAGATTCATTAATTACTGTTGTAGGGTCTGCAGCTGCTACTTCAAAGGAGAAAGCCTTCTTCTCTGAACGAATGTCGCTGGTAACCTTTACGAAAATATTGTAGGTGCCGGGTGCAAGAAGATTGTTCTTAACAATCAGCTTGTCTCCGTTAATTGTAAATTTGTTGTTGTCTGCTCCGTATAACTTTGAAGGAGCAAAGCTGTATCTGTAGTTAACGCCGTCGCCGCCCATTGCGCTGAAGGTACCGGCTACGCCGTTAGCCATTGTTTCTGTTGTAATAGCCTTTAAGGATCCGTTGGTGCTGAAGCCAAAACCACTGATTACCTCAGCGTTTGATTCGTGGTATGCTTCCGAAGCTGTGGGTACATCCACCAGGGTTATTTCTCCTGAAGGATAATTTGCCAAAGCAGTCCAGTCACCCTTAACGCATCCGATGTGAATACGAATTTCGGAAGGATTAACCGGTGCATCCTTTGTTGAAAGAGTGTCGAAAGGAATCCAATACTCGGCAACGATATTGTCTGTTGTCTTTTCAACCTTAAAAGACTTGGTGCTGTTGGTCCAGCCCCATCCGCCTGCGTCACCGGTATAATTGTAAAAACCGGCGCCTTCTACCATGAAGTCGATTCCCCCGTTGCAGTAACCGTTTGTGTGGTTACCATCGGCATCAATGTAGAGATGGTCGCTACCGTAATCGTCTACTGTTGACAGGTCTCTCATAACATAGAGAGCGTCATCTGTTACAAATGCTGCGGCCTGAGAGAAGCCGCCGTCGTCAACGACATATTTGGAAATATAATCCCAGTCGTCTGTGTTTCCGTCCAAAGCTATCTGGATATCGTTTGCGCCTGCTGCCTTTACAGTCAATGCTCCCGGTGCGAAACCGAGAGCCATTGTGAGAGCAAGAGTAGCAGAAACAGCGCATTTGCCAAATCGCTTCAGTCCCCTAGTGAAGTGTTGCTTTTGCACTTTTTCTATTTCCTCCTTTTACAAAATATGTGGTGTCCCCTTTATATTTGTCCCTTTTACAACTATCCCTTTATACCTGTGTGAGCGACGCCTTCAATGAACTGCTTCTGGAATACGGCGAAGAGTACCAAAACAGGTATTACCGCCATAATCGCTCCGGCCATGATGCAGGCGTAATCTGTAACGTACTGTCCCTGCATGAATGAAAGTGCTGCTGACAAGGTCATCTTGTCTGTTGATGTGTTAACGATCATGGGCCACATCAAATCGTTCCAAGCGAATTTAAAAGTAAGAATTCCCAAGGATACCAAACCGGGTTTTACAAGAGGGAGCATAATCTTGATGAAGGCTTTTCCCCTGTTGCATCCATCAATGTATGCTGCATCCTCAAGTTCCTGAGGCAGCGACAAGAAGAACTGCCTTAGAAGGAAGGTTCCCATTGCCGAGAACAAGTTCGGCAGGAACAGCGCCGGTATTGTGTTTAAAAGTTTCATGCTGTACATCAGTCTGTACTGGGGCAGAATGAAGAAGGTTCCGGGAACCATCAAAACTGCCAAAGTTGCTGTAAAGAGGATGTTCTTAAACGGGAAGTTGATTCTCGCGTAAGCGTATCCTGCCATGGCGCAGAATGTAAGCTGCGCAGCAACAGTTACAAGAGCTGAAATAATTGTATTGAGATAAATCTTCAAAAACGGAAGTTTCTCAAATATGGTAATAAAGCTGTCAAAGCGAATTTTCTTAGGTAAAATCGTGGGTGGAATCGCCATTGCCTCAGTGTTGGTCTTGAAGGATGTCAAAAACATCCACACAAAGGGGAATACTGCGATTAATACGCCACTTAACAAAACGATATAAATAAGTAATTTGGAAATATTAACCTTCTTTTTCATCAGTCGTAATTCACCCACTTCTTCTGCATCTTCATCTGGAATACCGTAAGCGACATGATAATCACAAACAACAATACGGCAATTGCGGATGCATAGCCTTTCTTAGAGTAGTCGAATGCCGACCTGTAGAAGTACATTACCACTGACTGGGTATACTTGATGGCCTGTGACTTGGGTCCAATCATAAGGTAGATTCCGTCGAAGGTCTGGAATGTTGAAATAATCAACATGATAACTACGTAGAAAATTGTAGGTGTCAGCAAAGGTAATGTGATTTTGAAAAACTTTTGCAAGCCGGTGGCACCATCGATTTCGGCTGCCTCGTAATAGCCCTTCGAGATGCCCTGAATTCCGGCGAGCAAAATAATCATATAATAACCAACGTTTGACCAAATGGCCACAACGCATATACACAACATAGCTGTGCTCTTGTCGGCAAGCCACTGTCTTGCCGGAACTCCAAAGGAGCCCAAAATTCCATTAAGGATACCGAAATCACCGTTGAAGATCCAACGCCATACCATAGATACGGCTACAGACATGGTGATTGCCGGCAAAAAGTAGATAACACGGAAGACTGATACTCCCTTTATCTTTGCATTCAAAAGGACTGCAATTATCATTGCAAGAATAAGGGAAAGGGGCACGATAATGATGACATACTCAAAGGTGTTGGCCAGGGTCTGCCACATTTCCTTGTCCTTAAACATTCCAACGTAATTGTCCAGTCCCACGAATCCCATGTCCCTGTCAAAGGCACCGATATTGTGGAAGCTGTCTCTTATAACTCTGAAAAATGGGTAAAAATAGAAAATAATAAGACCGATGGTAACGGGGGCTATCATAAGTAGCCCCCAGAAAATCTCGGTCTTTTGTCTATGGTTCAATTTTTTCACGACCGTGTTACCTCAAATGTTTGTTGTTAGGGTTTATTCTGAAGCAAGAAGTGCATCCATCTGCTCTGCGATGTTGTCACAAGCCTCATCGACTGAAACATCACCTGAGTAAGCTGCGATAAGCTCGTTCCACATGATGTCGCCCCACTCTGCAGAAGTCTTTGATGCAGGATAAGGGATTGACATGTTCTCAGCTTCGTCAGCGAAGATTCCCATGTTGTAATCAGGGAACTGTGCGAAGTAAAGATCTGCGCAACCTTTGTATGAAGGAATAGCTGCACCGGACTTACCAAGGATTTCGTTAGCTTCCTTGCCTGCAAGGTACTCAACCCAAGCCCATGCTGCTTCAGGATACTTAGTAGCTGAAGAGATGCAGTTTGCCTTACCGTGGATAACAGATACTCTCTTGCCGTTCATCTTAGGAAGATACTGGCAATCGATCTTCTTAGCGAAGTCTGCATCCTGTACGAATGTTGCTGCGAACCAGTCGCCTGCGTAAAGCATTGCTACCTTACCGGACATGAACTGAATGTAATCAGCATTCTCTGTAAGAGATGCCTGGGAAGGTGAATAACCCTTCTGAATAAGGTCAACCCAGCACTGGATACCTGCTCTTGTTGCGGGATCCTTGAAGCCTGATGCTGACTTGTCGTCGTTTAAGATGTAACCGCCTGACATAGGAACTGTATTGTAGAAACCACCCTGATCAGCGTAGCCTGCTACCATACCGTAAACGCCCTTGGAAGAATCTGTAAGCTTCTCAGCTGCAGCTACAAGGTCATCCCATGTCCAATCCTCTGTAGGATACTCAACGCCTGCTGCATCAAAGAGCTCTTTGTTGTACCAGAGGCCGATTGTATCGTAGTCGATTGCGATGCCGTAAAGGTTGCCGTCAACTGTGTAGAGGTCGGTCATAGCCTGAGGATAGTTGTTAAGATCAAGATCTGAGTTAGCTACAAGATCATCAATGGGAACGATGATGCCTGCAGATGCGTACTTACCAATGTTGGGTCCGTTCATCTGGAATACATCTGCTACTGCGCCGCCTGTAGCTGCTGTCTCTAACTTGGTCCAGTACTCGCCCCATGCTGTGGGCTCAAGTACGATTGTTACACCGGGGTTAGCTGCTTCGAAGTTTGCCTTACACTCTTCAAGATAAGGTCCTAAAACATCACTCCAGTATGCATAGTGGATTTCACCCTCAAGAGCGGGTGCTTCTTCCTCTGCAGGAGCTGCTTCCTCTGTTGCAGCGGGTGCTGCCTCTTCTGTTTTGGTCTCAGCTGCAGGTGCATCTGTTGAAGCTGTCTGGGTGTTGCCACCACAACCTGCGAGAGTAGCGAGAGCCATTGAAGCGCAAAGAATTGTTGCTAAAAGCTTTCTTTTCATGTTTGTCCTCCCTTTTACTAGGTTTTCATTCGTAAACACTTTTGTTTACTAAATTTTACGAAACAAGTTTAGCGCGTTTTAGTAAACAATTCTATTGCCTATTTTCATAAAATTGACAGTTTCAATTTGTATAAAATTACCTAAGCCCTTGATATATCTAGGCTCACGCCTGTTTCGTTGTTGACATAATGTGGCGGTTATTATAATATTATTTTGAAGTGTTTAAGGGGATTTTGTTTCGTTAAAAATATGTCATTTTTAATCAGGAGAATGTAATGAGTACTATTCGTGAAGTAGCGGCCCTCGCAGGAGTTTCGCCGGCTACAGTATCCAGAGTAATAAACCATGATACCACTTATAAGATGACGGATGAAACAAAGGAAAAGATTTGGCGTGCAGTCGCTGAGCTCAACTACAAATCCCCTTCATCATCCGGCCAGCAGTTTAAGACCGTACGTAATATAGCCCGTACCGGAAATTCATATCGTTTCGGCTGCGTACTTAATGTCCAGGGCGGCAAATATACCGATCCCTATTTCCTCTCGGTATTATCCGGATTCGAGGAAGCAATGCTTGAGGCAGGACATGAAATTGCATTCGTTCATACCAATGAAGAATTCAGCAATAAGACCATAATGTACAACGCCTTTGAGGAGCCCCCCACAGGCCTCATCATTATGAACACCCTGACGGATGATATTTTTGAATATGCAAGAAAGAAGACGCCTCACATCGTGGGCGTCGATACCAAGCATACTTCTATTGATAATATAGCTTACGACCATTTCACCGCTGCTTATCTTGCTGTAAAGCACCTTCATGAGCAGGGTTATAAGAGAATTGGTTTCGTTGGTGGTTTCGAGGAAGACATTCCCTCCTGCAGAAGATTTAAAGGATATTTCGCAACCCTCAATGAGCTGGGATTAGAGTACAATCCCAAATGGGTTCTTCCCAGTAACTGGAGTGAAGAATTCTGTATGGAGAAGATAAAGGAAGCTTATAAGAAGGGCAACCTTCCCGACGCTTATTTCGTAGCCAGTGACCTGATGGCCATAGCGGTCCTTAGAGCATTCTATGACCTTGGTGTTTCGGTTCCCGGCGAGTGTGCAGTTATGGGCCTTTCAAATATTGAAATTTCCAAATACTCCAACCCTCCCCTTTCCACAATCGCCATTCCCATCAGGGAAATGGGTCGTGTTGCGGCAAGGACTCTTTTAAACCGAATCGAGGGCGACAACACCCCTAAGAAGGTTATTACGTTGGAGCTTGAAGTATTGAAGAGAAATTCAACCTGATAATATGCATTATAAAACGCCTGAGCCCTCACGGGCCCAGGCGTTTTATTTATCTTTTTTGTTTAATCTCTATTGCAAACATATGTTCGAGATAGTATAATTAATGTATGCGAAGGTGTTACCTTAGCGGTAGGCGGTTAGCCCCAATTGGGGGGCTATGTGTCCCCTTGAAGAAAGGGGGTGATAGCCAATGGTCAGTTTCTCGGATTTGTTCCAGTTCTGTATCCTTATTGTAGCTATAATAGGCTTAGTATATAAGCTTTCACATAAGAAAAAATAACCGCCCCAGTCCCTGAACAAGATTTGAGGCGGTTATTTAATCGATATTCAATCTTATCGGGCTGACCGTCTATCGGTAGCACCTTTGCTCTTTTATTATAGCACACTTGTTTCGTATTGCAAATTTCCTTATTTAATCGCAAGAATTGAGTTGTCGGCAGAGGGCCCCGTCCAGATGGTCACTCGGGCCGGCTTAAAAGGCCGCGGCAGCGGCCTTTTATCTTCTTCCTGCTTGACTACTGCTTATCTGCGGAGGAATGGAGGTCAAGGGTGCGAAGCACCACGAAGTGGCTTGCCCTTGACGCCCATTCTTCCGCAGATACAATAATGTAGAGCAGGAAGAAAATCAAAAAGCGTCTGCTGAAAGGCAGACGCTTCATTCATTCATTAATTCACTATTCTTCTGACCCCGATGACCGGCTTAAAGGTACAGGTGCCGATCTTGATTCCGCCTGAAGGGGTGGAGGCGTGTACCATCTGGCCGTTGCCGATGTAAATGCCTACGTGGCCGGGCATACAGATGATGTCGCCGGGCTGGGCGTTGGCGTAGTCAACGGCGGTTCCGCAGGTAGTCTGAGCTGAGCTGCTTCGGGGGATAGAGTAACCGAAGTCAGCGTATACTCTGTAGGTAAAGCCTGAACAGTCGGCACCCTGAGTAAGGCTTGTTCCGCCGTGTACATAAGGGTTGCCCACAAACTGGCAGGCGTAAGTTGCTATCTGTTTACCAAGTTCAGAGCCTGTTGCGTTGGTGATGATTGTTGCTGTGGTCTGACCAACATTTCCGGATGCAGCGGCTTTCTTTGCTGCCTCGGCTGCAAGGCGCTTACGCTCCTCTTCCTGAAGCTGTGAAATCTTCTTCTGGTCTGCAGCAATCTGATCTTTGAGAGCCTGAGCACGCTTTCTTGACTCCGCAATCTGTGCGGCATAGTCGGCAGCCTGGGCTTTCTTCTGCTCTATAAGTTCATCAAGTATTGCCTTCTGGTCATTTAAAGCTGCCTTCTGATCTTCCAGTTCAGCCTTCTCATTTTCAAGGGCAATCTTTAATTCTTCAACCTTCTTGGTAATTTCCTGAAACTCTTCTAGTTTCTTTCTGTCGTATTCGTAAATCTGCTCTACGTACTCAGCCTTGTTTAATAGTTCCGACATGCTCTTCGCACTGATAAGAAGGGATAAATAGTTGGTTTCTCCCATCTCATACATGTACTGGATACGGATCTTCATGGCTTCGTACTGCTCTATCTCGGTGGCCTTGGCCTCGTCGTACTCCTCCTGAGCCTGGGCAATCTCGCCAACCTTAACCTCTATCTGGTCTTCCAAAACGGCGATATCCGTCATAAGGTTAAGTATCTCTGAATCCAAGTCGGCAATCTCTTGCTCTAAGGCCTCTGCCTCCGATTGAAGGCCGGATAAATTGCTGTTCTCGGCGTTTAACTTATTCTGTTTGTCAGTCATGCCCTTCTGGATTTCCGCGATGGATGAGGCGTTAACTGACAGGCTATAGCCCGCCAATACTGCCACACCAACCACAAAGCCCAGAAGCCTTCTGAATCTCGCCAAGGCTGGCCTCCAAGGTTAATGGTATAGATTAGAGTTCGCAGTTTTTAACTGTTCTGGGGAAAGGAAGGACGTCACGGATGTTGCCCATTCCTGTCAAATACATTACGCAACGTTCGAAGCCAAGTCCGAAACCTGCGTGACGAACGCTGCCGTACTTACGAAGATCAAGGTAGAAGTCGTAGTCTGCCTTGTTAAGGCCACACTCTTCCATTCTCTTCTCAAGTAACTCAAGGTTGTCCTCTCTCTGGCTTCCGCCGATGATTTCACCGATTCCGGGAACCAGGCAGTCCATAGCGGCAACGGTCTTTCCGTCGGGGTTAAGCTTCATGTAGAAGGCCTTAATCTCCTTGGGATAATCTGTAACGAATACAGGGCGCTTGAATTCCTTCTCTGTAAGGAATCTCTCGTGCTCGGTCTGCAAATCGCAGCCCCATGATACCTTGTACTCGAATTCGTCGTTGTGCTTCTCGAGAATCTTGATTGCGTCTGTGTATGTTACGCGGCCGAAATCGGAGTTAACCACATGGTTAAGTCTCTCAATAAGGCCCTTGTCGATGAAGTTGTTGAAAAATGCCATCTCCTCGGGAGCGTTCTCAAGAACGTATCTGATTACGTACTTAAGCATTGCCTCTGCAAGAATCATGTCGTCTGTAAGGTCTGCGAAGCAGATCTCGGGCTCGATCATCCAGAACTCAGCAGCGTGACGTGTTGTGTTACTATTCTCTGCACGGAATGTGGGTCCGAAGGTGTATACATTCTTGAAGGCAAAAGCGAAGGTTTCTACGTTAAGCTGACCGGATACTGTAAGGTTGGTGGGCTTGCAGAAGAAATCCTGTGAGTAATCTACGCTTCCATCATCGTTCTTGGGAAGGTTGTTCATATCAAGGGTTGTTACCTGGAACATCTCACCTGCACCCTCACAGTCACTGGATGTGATAAGGGGTGTGTGCACATAAACGAAACCTCTCTCCATAAAGAAGGAGTGAATAGCGTAGGCAATAAGAGAACGAACTCTGAATACTGCCTGGAAGGTATTGGTTCTTGCACGAAGATGAGGCATGGTTCTTAAGAACTCAAGGGTATGTCTCTTGGGCTGAAGAGGATAATCGGGGGTTGAAGGTCCCTCAACAAACACCTCTTTTGCCTGAATCTCGAAGGGCTGCTTAGCCTCGGGTGTAGCTACAAGCTCACCCTTTACAACAACTGCGGCACCAACGTTAAGTTTTGTAATCTCATCGAAGTTTGCAAGTGTATCGTGATAAACCACCTGTAAAGGCTCGAAAAATGTTCCGTCATTAATTACAAGGAATCCAAACTGCTTGGAGTCACGGTTGGTTCTGATCCAGCCGCCTACTGTAATTTCTTTTCCGATATATTTGTCTCTTTCCCTGAATAGGTCTCTGATATCTGTAAGGTCCATTGTATTTCTCCTTTATATTACTTAGCAGGTACTGCTTTGTTGTTGCTTGTTAAATATGTAATTACATCATCGAAAAGGAAGAAGTCTCTGTACTGTTCCTTTGTCATATCTTCTGTGATGATGTCGTCCGCGCTTTCAAAACCGTTTTCCTTGGCATACTTTGCAAGTCTTACATCCAAAGCGGCATCGTCAAGCTTAAGTCCTTCCTCTGCTGCAACTGCACGGAATACCAAATCCTGCTTTGCATACATAAGGCTTAACTCGTCAATCATTGTTGCCGCATCTGTTCCATAAAGCATCTGTGCTACGGTATCCTTGTCGTATCCGTAAGCTGTGTAAGCTTCAAGCTGCTTGTCTACGGTTAATTTGTATCTGTCAATCAAATCCTGAGGAATCTCTCCAAAGGTTGCATTATTTATAACTGCCTCGACTATATTATTCTCAATCTCAGCATCCACATTGGTCTGCATCTGTGCAAGCATATCATTTCTGATGGAATCCTTTAACTCATCAACAGTCTCGTAATCCCAATCAAGAAGAGCAACTACCTCATCGCTCATCTCAGGAACAATATAGAATACTTCGCAGGTAAAAACTGCCTCTTTGCCTGCAAGGTCTGTAGAGCTGTAATTCTCGGGGAATGTAACAACCACATCCACTGTCTCTCCGGGCATTGCGCCGATTAACTGATCTTCAAATCCGGGAATGAATGTGCCTGAACCGATCTCAAGCATGTATCCTGCGGAGGTTCCGCCATCAAAAGCAACTCCGTCAATCTTTCCCTCATATGAAAGATAAACCTTATCGCCCTCTTCAACTGCTCTGTCCTTAATACCTACCTCTTCGGTAATGTACTTGGTAAACTCCTGAAGGGCATATGCCTCAACATCCTCTTCAGCCACAAAAGGCTCTGTGTAAGTAACCTCAAGGCCCTTGTATTCGCCAAGAGTAACTGCGGGTTCAATCTCAACAACCTGAACCGCCTCTGTAGGTTCGGGAGTGGGAGCAGGTTCAATAACTTCCTCTTCCTTGCCACATGCCATAAGTGCCATAGCTAAAAGCGCTACAGCCAGTACCAATGCTAATGTTTTTTTCATAATTTTTCTCACTCTCTAAAACTGAAACATCAAAAAAATATTCACATTTCTTTATACCACAAATTCGGGCATTTCTCCACTAAAACTTACAATAGCGGTGAGAAAAGCCTGCAAATCTGCTCTCTCATTCTAAAGGGCAGGGATCTGGCTGCGTAGTGGTCGGAAGTAATGAGGGTGGAATTCTCCACATCCTTCTCGAAATACTGACGCATCTCCACTGCCTTCTCCTCGTCGTAGACGATGGCGTTAACCTCGAAATTAAGGGCGAAGGAGCGGATGTCCATGTTGGCTGTACCGTAGCAAAAAGCTTTGTCATCTACAATCATGCCCTTGGCGTGAAGGAATCCCGCGTCGTAGGTGTAGCACTTGGCTCCCGCCATAACAAGGTCTCCAACATATGAATAGGTTGCCCAGTAAACCAGAGGATGGTCCGGCTTACAGGGAATCATGACATTGACCTCAACCCCGGATTTGATAGCAATAAACAGAGCCGTCAAAAGCGACTCATCGGGGATAAAGTAGGGGGTCTGTATGTAGATACTCTTCTTTGCCTTATTTATAAGTCTTACGTAGTTATTCTTGATATTCTGCTCAATGGAATCGGGGCCTGATGTGATAATCTGAACCTCGGAGTAATCCCTGACTCCTGATTCCACATTTTCAAAGTATTTGTCGGTTTCGAAAAGATTCTCGTGAGCCGCGTAGTTCCAGTCAAGGATGAACCGAAGCTGCAATCCCGTTACGGCGCTTCCCACAATGCGAAGATGAGTGTCTCTCCAGTGCCCGAACTTTTCGTCCTTGTCTATATATTCTTTGCCTATGTTGAAGCCGCCGACGTATCCGATCTTATTGTCGATAACCACGATTTTACGGTGGTTACGATAGTTAACTCGGATATTGATTCGTCTGAAGATTGCAGGGAAAAACTCGGCAGTCTTAATGCCATAAGAATTAAGTTCCCTCCAGAATTTATGCTTAACGCTTCGACAGCCCATGGCGTCGAAAAGGATACGAACCTCAACGCCCTCGGCAGCTTTCTTCTTAAGTTCCTCAAGGATGCTTAAGAAAAGCTCATCCTTTTTAATAATGTAATATTCGATGTGAATGGACTTCTTTGCAGCTTTAATATCCTCTATAAGCCTGTCAAACTTGGTGCGGCCGTCGGTGAAAATATCTATGTCGTTATCATCACTTAAGACACTTCCCTGGGTCTCAAGGTTAAACATAACCTGATCCGCAAAGCCCGACAATTTGGGCGCAATAAGCTCAACATCAGCATGCTTAAGCATATACTCCTGCTGTCTGATAGCCCTGTTGATCCTATCTTCAATTCCCTTGGTGACGAAGATCTTACGCTTGTGCATATCGGAACCGACGAGAAGATAGAAGATAAATCCCAGAATCGGAACGAAATAAAGTACAAGAAGCCAAGCCCACACGGACTTGGGATCACGTCTCTGGAAAAACACGATAATTATGGCAAAAATAAGGTTAATCCATACCAGGTTTTCCCAAATGAAGATTGCTGCTGTTTTTACTCCACTCAAAAATGTTTCCATGGTATATAGTATAACGCAAAATGTTGATTATTGATATAAATGATGATAAAATACCCTTTGTGACGCGTAGGTGTCTATTGAAATACGGAGGATATATTTGTGAATACATTTACTATTGTTATGATTGTCATCGCGGCCGTTTTACTCGTAGGCGTGATTGTTTTATATTTTCTCGGCAAGAAGGCTCAGAAGAGACAGGAAGCTCAGCAGGCTCAGATTGACGCAGCAAAGCAGTCTGTATCAATGCTTATAATCGACAAGAAGAGAATGAAAATCAAGGAATCCGGTCTTCCCCAGATGGTTATCGACCAGACTCCAAAGCTTTTAAGAGGCAGCAAGCTTCCCATTGTCAAAGCCAAGGTTGGTCCCCAGATTCTTTCTCTTGTGTGTGATGAGAAGATTTTCGATTCCATCCCTGTGAAGAAGGAAGTTAAGGCTTCTGTAAGCGGTATTTACATTACTGAGGTTAAGGGACTTCACGGCAAGACTGCCCAGGCTGAAGTTAAGAAGAAAGGCAAATTTAAAGCCTTCGTTGAGAAGATGCAGGAGAAGGCAGGCGCTAAGCCTATTAAGTAAAAACGCTATTTCTCCTCTACTTTGAAGACCAAAGTAGCGTCGGAATTAACATTTCCGTCCACATAAAGTTTGTATTTAAGGGCTCCTTCGATGAGCCCTTTTTCTATGGCCTGAAGGTTTACATAATATTCTGAGGTGTGGGTCTTTACAGGCAAAGATCCAAAGGGAGTGCGATACATGGTCTCATGTACCATATCCGGCTCAAAGGTAAGCTCCGTGGTGATTTCACCTGATCTTCTGACCTTTAAACTTTTCTCATCAAATGTAAGACGAAGGTCTGTTACCACACCTTCGTTTACTTCTTTGGCAAGGACATAGTGCAGCCCGTCTTTGAAAAAATAGCTGCCCTCATGTCTTGTCTCCAATGTATTCTCTTCGTCATCCGCTAAATGCAGGCCCTTAATTGTAAGGGTTATGTCCTTTTTCATCAATATTCCTCGATGTTGATGGTTTTGGCGGAAAGGATTCCGTACTTGATTATTGTGTTGGCAAAGGTCTTGAACTTGTCGGCGGCATCACTCACAAAGAAGCTGTACTGCTGCTCTCCAAGAGCCGGCCTTGTTTCGTTAAGGAGATTGTTGGATTTTAACACACGTTCCAATTCCTTGGCGGTTTCGTAGGCTGGGTTAACAAGGGTTACCCCTTCTCCCATGACTTTGCCGATGGTCTTTCTGATTAATGGATAGTGGGTACATCCAAGAATCAGTGTGTCAATGTCGATATCGATAAGCTCTGCCAGATATCTTCTTGCGATTTCCTCGGTGACAGGGTCCTCAAGAAGTCCCTCCTCAACCAAAGGTACAAATAAGGGGCAGGGCTTTGAGTAAATCTTTACGTCGCCCCCAAGGTTTGTAATGTAGGTATCGTAAAGGTGGCTTGCGATGGTTCCTTCTGTGGCGATTACACCGATTTTGCCATTCTTTGTTGCCTCCGTTGCAGCCTTGGCGCCGGGCTTAACCACACCTACAGCGGGGATTGTAAGCTCCTTCTCGATTTCGTCAAGGGCGTAGGCTGATGCGGTGTTACAGGCCACAACCAGCGCCTTGATGTCATGCTCCAAAAGGAATCTTACTATCTGCTTGGAATACCTTGTGACAGTTTCCTTGGACTTGCTTCCATAAGGAACTCTGGCGGTATCTCCGAAATATATGATTCGCTCGTTAGGGAGCTGTCGCATGATTTCTCTTGCTACAGTCAGTCCCCCGACGCCGGAATCGAAAACGCCGATGGGCGCATTTACGTCTTTGTTACTCATGTTTCTTCCTCGATTCATATTCCCTGTGGTTAAGGTTTATCTGCTTAAGGATTGAAATCTCCTGATTGTCGATGTGAACCCCTGCAGATCTGGCAGCTGCAGCCTTATCCCTGTTTCTGATAGCGCTTATAAGCTCCTCATGTTCCTTAACAAGGTTAGAATGCTGGCTCTCATCCTTGATGTATTCGAATCGATATCTGTACATCTGCTCGGAAAGGTTGTTGATTAAAGTAATCAATCTGTCATTGTTTGTGGCTCCGATTATTATGTCATGAAAAGCTACGTCCGCTGCGGCAATTACTTTCGCATCTTTGGTTTCCGTGGCTTTTTCAAAATCCACACCGGCCTTTTCAAGGGCTTCGATTCCCTCGTCGGTGATTCGCTCACAGGCCAATTCTGCGCACAAAATATCAAGGGATCTTCTGACCTCCAAAACGTCCTTAAGGCTCTTCTCGGAAATCTCCGCGACCTCAGCCCCGCGCCTTGGCATCATTATCACAAGTCCCTCTAATTCAAGTTTACGTATAGCTTCTCTTATGGGAGTTCTGCTGACACCCAGTCTGTTGGCCAGGTGAATCTCCATAAGTCTCTCCCCGGGCTTAAGTTCTCCCGTGAGAATGGCCTGTCTTAAGGTCTTAAAGACCACGTCTCGAAGCGGTAAATAGTCATCAATTGGAATTGACAGATTATCCTGCATTTAATCCTCCCCTCTTATCTTCTAGGGTGTTACAAAAGTTGTAAGGGCTACGTCTTTGGCGAGGCCGCTGTTTTTTACCACTCCAAAGCACTCTGCCGCTGTTCTTTGATCGTAGAAAATTCCGAAAACCGTAGGGCCTGAACCGCTCATTAAAGCGTTCTCGGCGCCGTGTTCCTTCATCAGCTGTTTAATGTCATCTATTACAGGGAATTTCCTGATGGTTACATTCTCAAGAACATTTCCCATTCTCTCGATTACTCCGTCAAGGTCGTGGCGGACAATGGCTTTAGTCATGCCGTCAACATCAGGATGAGCCTTTAATTCCTTCACATTAAGGGCTGTATACACTTCCTTGGTGGAAACCGCAATGTCAGGCTTTGCAATAAGAATTGTGGCTCCGGGAGCCTCAGGCAAGGGTGTCAGTTTCTCGCCGATTCCTTCTGCCAGGGCGGTGCCGCCTTTGATGCAGTAGGGTACGTCTGCTCCAATCTTTACTCCAAGACCACATAATTCATCCTTGGTCTTGCCAAGGTTATATAACTCATTCATTCCCATCATTACCGCAGCAGCATCACTGCTTCCGCCTGCAAGTCCTGCGGCTACGGGAATTGACTTCTTAAGGGAAATCTTTACGCCGCCTTTGATATCATAGGTGTCCGACATCAGCTTTGCGGCCTTATAAGCCAGGTTACTTTCATCTGTGGGAAGGTCTGCCCCGTTTATGGAAAGGTTAATTCCCTCATCCTGCTTTCTTAAGGTCACATCATCACTTAGGCCGATGGTCTGCATAATCATGGAAACCTCGTGATAACCATCCTCTCTCTTTCCGAGAACATCCAGACAAAGATTAATCTTGGCATAAGCTTTGCGTTTAATAATGTCCATTCGCTGTATCTCCCCCTTTTTGGATGCTTTGGTATCTTGCATCCTGTATACAATCTTTGTACTAAATTATATACAATCTGAGGGCAAAAAACAAGGCAACAAGCTTTCGCCTGCTGCCTTAGTTTATCGTGATTGTTTGTTTGCTTTATGCCTCAGCCTGTTCAGGTTTGTTGATAAGCTCATCGAACTTCTTAAGAACCGCATCATAGGTCTTCTTTGAAATCTCGGGAAGTTCTCCGCCCCAGGTCTTCTCAGCCTGTTTGAAACCTTTCTTAAAGCCATCCAGCATCTTATTTAATTGTTCGGGGTCATCCCCTGCCAAAGCCTTTGCGAAATCGATGATTCTGTCTGATGTCTGCTCAACACCCCAGTATCCGTCTTCAGCAATATCAGCTTCTGCCTGTGCCTTGGTTGCGGGGTCAACTGTGAAATTGCCTTCTCTTAAGAATGCCCAAATATCGTTTGCGTTTCCGTAAGTATTGGCCTGCTTAGAGATAAGCTGCTCAACCAGTGCCTTAAACTGAGCTACTCTTGCATCAGCGTCAGCCTGAAGCTTGGCAACAAGGTCGGGATCTGCGATTTTGTTCTTGTTAGTCTTAACTGCTTCTTTTGCAGCTTCTTCAGAAGGCTCGTAAACTACGCCGGCTTCTTCAGAGGCCTTTACCGCAGTGTCGGCTGCTTCGGATTTCGCAGTCGGTGCCTTCTTAGCTTCAGCAGTATATGTGCTGTAGCTGTTCACCGCACTTGTAATTCCGTTTACACTCATATCTGCCTCTCTTTCCGCTCCCTCCGTGGAGCATAGTCATCCGTTTCTGTATCTTATATATCGGCTAGTCAGATAATAAGTTAACCCCTATATGAAAAATTTTTATACTCTGTTGTAATTGATAAGGCAGCCCTTAAGAATAATCTCTCTCTCCTCATCTGTGAGGTTTCCGAGAGTCATCTCGAAAGGTACAAGTCCCTTGTCTGTAACTGTATATGCCTTGATGACTTCGGCCTTGGTCTCCACCGCCTTCTTGATTTCGGGGATGAAGATGTAGTCAAGTCTCTTGAAGGGAAGATCCCCCTCCTTGATAATGAAGGGAAGCATACCCCAGTTAATGAGGTTGGAACGATATCTCTTGGTGGCATATTCGTTAGCAATGTTAGCCCAGCCTCCAAGAACCTTCTGGCAGCTGGCTGCCTGCTCTCTTGCGGAACCGTCACCGGGTTTAACCGCAAAGATTGTGGAGCCGTATCCGCAAATCTTACAGGAGATATCAGGGAATTCAGCCTTGATAGCTTCCATAACGGGCTTGATGTCAGGCTTTCCGTCCTTGGCGCAATTGCCCTCCTCAACTGCCTTCTGAGCTTTCTGCATATCCTTTGCAAGACCTACGTACTCAGGATCCTTTCTTGACAGGGTAAACTCTGCAAGGCCAAGAGGATTAGATCTGTAGCTTGAGGTCTCTCCCGAAGGAATAAGCTCATCGGTGGTGGTTACAGGATCGTGAATCTCTGATACAACCCTTAATACGAGGTTGTCGGGCAAGGGTGACATCTTGGGCCAGTCCTTAATGTTGGGACCAAACTGGATTTCCTGGTTGGGATCCGCAACGCCCTTTGAATCAAATACACGATTCTCATAAATCTTGGTGTCAAAGTGATATTTGTACTTTCCAAATGTACCGTCAAACTCTGTTGCAGGAGTAAGGTAACCTTTGTTGGCTGCTGTAGCGGCAATTGATCTTGCATCCATAAGTGCAACGGATGCAATCTGTCCGCTCTGAAGCTTACTTCCCTCACGGTTGGGGAAGTTACGGGTTGAATGTCTGATGGAGAAGCCGTTGTTTGCAGGTGTGTCTCCTGCGCCGAAGCAGGGTCCGCAGAATGCTGTCTTAAGCACTGCGCCGCTCTCCATAAGTTTCGCCGCGGAACCGTTCTTGATAAGTTCCATGTATATGGGCATTGATGCGGGATATACACTGAAGGTAAAACCGTCAGAACCTATGAACTTGCCATCCATGATGTCTGCCGCAGCACATATATTCTCGAATCCGCCGCCGGCACATCCTGCGATGATGCCCTGATCTACGTAAAGTTTTCCGTTCTTAATCTTGTCTCTTAAAGTGAAGTTTACATTCTCACCCAGAGATACTTTCGCTTTTGCCTCAACATCAGCAAGGATGTCCGAAAGGTTAGCGTTCAGTTCCTCGATGGTGTAAGTGTTGCTGGGATGGAAAGGCATGGCAATCATGGGCTTAACCTTTGAAAGGTCAATCTTAATGACGCCGTCATAGTAAGCCACGTCAGCGGGCTTAAGTTCCTTGTAATCTTCAGGTCTGTTGTGAATTGCGTAGAACTCTTCGATTTCAGCATCTGTCTGCCAGATGGATGAAAGACAGGTGGTTTCGGTGGTCATTACGTCAACGCCGATTCTGAAATCTGCGGAAAGCTTAGCCACACCGGGGCCTACGAACTCCATTACCTTGTTCTTAACATAGCCGTTCTTAAATACGGCACCGATGATGGCAAGAGCCACGTCCTGAGGGCCGACGCCAAAGGAAGGTTCACCCTCCATGTAAACAGCCACTACGCCGGGTCTGTCAATGTCATAGGTCTGGTTAAGAAGCTGCTTAACAAGCTCGGGACCGCCTTCACCCATAGCCATGGTACCGAGGGCACCATAACGGGTGTGGGAGTCGGAACCAAGAATCATTCTGCCGCCTCCGGCAAGCATTTCACGGGCAAACTGGTGAATTACTGCCTGATGAGGGGGAACGTAAATTCCGCCGTATCTCTTTGCGCAGGTAAGTCCAAACATGTGGTCATCTTCGTTGATGGTGCCGCCTACTGCGCAAAGTGAGTTGTGGCAGTTGGTAAGGACATAGGGCATGGGGAATTTCTCAAGTCCCGATGCTCTTGCTGTCTGGATGATACCTACAAATGTGATGTCATGGGATGTAAGCTTGTCAAAACGAATCTTAAGCTTATCCATGTTGTCGGATGTGTTGTGAGCCTTAAGGATGCCATATGCCATGGTGCCCTTTAAGGCTTCCTCCTTGTTGTAACCTGAAGCTTCACCTGAATTCTCCTCTATAAGGGTGGTACCCTTTACCAAGTAAGCTCCGCCTTTTGTCAATTCAATCATGCTGATATTTTTCCTTTATATTAAATTATTTAACTGTCACCTTATCAAGATGCCAGATATCGTCAACGTACTCTTTAATGGTTCTGTCTGAGGTAAACTTTCCGGCGCTTGCTACATTAAGCATTGCCATCTTGGCCCATCTCTTCTCATCCTTATATGCTTCCTCAATTCTTTCATGAGCCTCGGCATAGGACCTGAAGTCCTTTAAGATAAAGTAAGTGTCGGCTCTTGAAGAGTTCTGAGTGTTAAGAAGCGAGTTATATAAGGGTCTGAACAGATCCGGGTCACCCTCTGCGAAGGTGCCGTTAATAAGCTGCATAAGAACCTTTCTGATATCCGGGTCAGAATTAAAGATATCGTTGGGGTTGTATCCGCCGCGCTGCTCGTAGTTTATTACCTCTTCCGATGATAATCCGAAGATAAAAGCGTTTTCTTCTCCAACTTCCTCAACAATCTCAACGTTGGCACCGTCCATGGTTCCTATGGTAACCGCACCGTTAAGCATGAACTTCATGTTACCGGTTCCGGATGCTTCCTTGGATGCAGTAGAAATCTGTTCGGAAATATCTGCCGCAGCAAAGATTAACTCTGCGTTTGATACTCTGTAGTCCTCAATGAAGACCACCTTGATCTTTCCGTTAATCACAGGGTCGTTATTAACAACATCCGCAACGGAATTGATGAGCTTAATGGTGAGCTTTGCTGTTGCGTAGCCCGCTGCTGCTTTTGCCCCGAAGATAAAGGTACGGGGAGTAAAGTCCATCTCGGGATGCTCTTTAAGGTTGTTGTAGAGATAGATTACGTGAAGGATATTTAAGAGCTGCCTCTTATACTCGTGAAGTCTCTTAACCTGCACATCAAAAATTGACCTGGGATCAACCTCGATGCCGTTATGCTCTGCAATGTACTCTGCAAGGCGAACCTTGTTTCTGTACTTGATGTTCATGAACTCCTGCTGAGCCTTGGCGTCGTCTGCATAAACTTTCAGTTTCGCAATCTGAGGCAAATCTGTAATCCAGTCATCCCCAATCTTTCCTGTTACGAAATCCGCAAGCAAGGGATTGCCGTGAAGAAGGAAACGACGCTGGGTAATACCGTTGGTCTTGTTGTTGAACTTCTCGGGATACATCTCATAGAAGTCCTTAAGTTCCTGATTCTTTAAGATTTCGGTGTGAAGCCTTGCAACTCCGTTTACGGAAAAGCCCGTTACGATTGCAAGGTGAGCCATCTTAACCTGGCCGTCGTAGATGATGGCCATCTTTCTGATTTTCTCATCCACATTTACACCGGTGTTATCGTATTTATCATGAATCTGACGGATGAATCTGGAGTTGATTTCCTCGATAATCTGGTAAATTCTGGGAAGGAGTCTTGAGAAGAGCTCGATGGGCCATTTCTCAAGGGCTTCCGACATGATTGTGTGGTTGGTGTAAGCACAGGTCTTGGAGGTAACCTCCCATGCTTCCTCCCATGTGAAATAATGCTCATCCATGAGAATTCTCATGAGCTCCGCAATAGCCACTGTGGGATGTGTATCGTTAAGCTGGAACACAACCTTCTCATGGAACTTGTGAAGGTCGTCGTGAGTTCTTAAATACTTCTCGACTGCTTCCTGAACGGAGGCTGAAATGAAGAAGTACTGCTGTTTAAGTCTTAATTCTTTGCCGGCATAGTGGTTGTCGTTGGGGTAAAGAACCTCACAGATGTTTCTTGCCAGGTTCTCCTGCTCAACGGCTCTCTGGTAATCTCCCTTGTCAAAGGACTCAAGCTTGAAGCACTCAACAGGCTCTGCATCCCATATTCTCAAGGTGTTTACGATACCGTTTCCATAGCCCACGATAGGAAGGTCGTAGGGAATGGCCTTAACTGACTGATAATCTTCCTGGACGAAATTGTTTCTGCCCTTCTCGTCCATATATACATTGACATAGCCGCCAAATTTAACAATCTTGGTGTACTCGGGTCTTCTAAGTTCGAAGGGATTTCCGTTAACAAGCCAGTTGTCGGGAACCTCCACCTGGTAGCCGTCACGGATTTCCTGTTTAAACATTCCGTATCTGTATCTGATGCCGCAGCCGTAAGCGTTATAGCCTAAGGTTGCAAGGGAGTCAAGGAAACATGCCGCAAGTCTTCCGAGACCGCCGTTACCAAGAGCTGCATCGGGCTCCTGATCCTCAATCACATCAAGGTTAAGTCCCAGTTCTTCAAGGGCTTCCTTTACGGGTTTATAGGCCTTTAAATTTATAATGTTATTACCGAGGGCACGTCCCATGAGAAACTCCATGGATAAATAGTAGAGTGTCTTGGGGTCTTCCTTCTCGTATTCTTTCTGGGTAGTAAGCCAGTGATCAACCACCGCATCTTTGATTGCGTAGGATACTGCCTGGAAAATCTGCTGATCCGTAGCTTCCTCTAAGGTCTTACGGTACAGAGTTTTGACGTTATAGAGTACACTGCGTTTAAAAAGGTCTTTGTCGAATTTCTGAATAGTGTTCTTCTTCAAAATTTACTCCTCCTTAAAAGCCAAGATTGTTTTTATTTTAGCCTATTTTCTGCATATTTACAACGATGTATGAAAAATTCTCCTTTTCTCCCCTGTCACATCGGGGCTATAATATGGTTATGAAGTCCAAAACTTTCCCGATTATTACAACTGCATGCATTGCAAGTCTCCTTGTATCCTGTTCGGTTCCCGGTTTCAGGATGGAGTATGCCACAGAGACTGAGGAATTCCTCAGCATGAACGAGGAACCCCACCTTTATGACAGCGTCCCCGTGGTTATTCCCCACATCGTAACGGACAAGGCGGGCTTTGAAACGGAAGCTGAGAAAGTTGTGGTTTTTACCTCAGATTCACTGCCCCAGACCTTTGATGTCATGGACGCCGATACGGGAAAGAGAGTCTACAGCGGAGTCGTGAAGACCAAGAGACACCCTGCGGGGGGCTCTGCGCCTTTGGGATACGGGAATTTCACCGACCTTAAGAAGAACGGAAACTACTATATTAAATGCTCGGGCCTTGGGGAAAGCTATCCCTTTGTGGTTACCGACGAGCTAATCAGAGGCATTGTGCCCGATGCTTTGGATGTTCTTGATCTGGTAAGAGAGAAAAGAATCTCCGTAAAGGCCAGGGACACCAAGGGGGCGGAGATCGAGAAGATTATCCAGGGTGGCTGGATTACGGACGAAAACGGAACCCAGGAAGTGGAGATTGCCGCCGAGACCATGATGACGTTACTTACGGCCTACGAGCTTTTCCCTCAGTCCTTCGCTGAGTTCACAAACGATGCAGGTGACATTCGAATTCTTGACCAGCTCTACCACGAGTCTGTGTGGATGCTTTCTTTGCAGGATGAGACTTCAGGCGGCGTTTTCAAGAGCCTTTACACCGTTAACGACAACGTGTCCGTCACCTATAATCTGGCTCCCGTTGATTACACTGCAAGTGCCGCTTTCGCCGCAGTTATGGCGAAGTTTTCCTATGTATATAAGGACGTGGATGCGGAGTACGCCTCCATCTGTCTTAAGGCCGCGGACATGGCCTGGAAGTATTTAGAGAAGGAAAAAGCCATATCTTCCTCCTCATCCTCCTCTTCTGTTTTGGCCGCCGCCGCAGTGGAGCTTTACAGGGCATCGGGCCTTCAAAGCTACTACACCTACGCCAACGAATTATTGCCTGCAACCGTTGATATAAAGGCCGACCACTGGAATCTTTATTCATCGGTTACATACATGCTGACCAGGAAAGCCGTTTCCGTTGGAAAGTGCCAGTCACTTATGAAGAATCTTATGAAAAACGGGGAGATTATCTCTCAGGCCGCCAGAGACGATTCCTTTATGGTTTCTGTGATAGACGGAGATGATTCCTTTGAAAGTCTTCTTTGGAACATGGTGATTCTCTCCACCTCAAACTACGTTCTCACCAATGATGAGTACGCCAGCGTAATAAGCAACCATGAGCATTATTTTAGAGGTCGGAATTTTACCTCAGAAGATTATATATATGAAAAAGATGAGTATAAATTAAAGGATCTGCGAAGCAATGCAGCTTACATCTACATGCTTGCACAAATCCTTTCAGGTGACTACTTTGTGGCGCCGTCTGATAACGACTATTAATTTATTGGTTTGAAACCTCTGCTTTGATTTTGAAGTAAGCTTCCTCAATGATTTTTTGAGTGTAGGCTCCGATGTGCTTGGCCTCCTCCTTCTCCATGGCTTTCATGTCAATGGTAGGGAGGTATTCCAGGATTACATGGGAGCTTTTTACTTTGGGGAAATGGTCCTCAAAAATCGCCGCCGAGTTGTAGAAAACGAAGGGCTGAATGAGGCATCCGCTCTTCTGGGCAATCTTGAAGCTGCCCTCATGGAAGGGAAGGAAGGTTCCCTCCTCCTTGTTTCTGGTGCCCTCCGGGAAGATGCAAATGGAGTAGCCCTCTTTCACAAGGTCAATGGCTTTAAGGATAATGTTAAGGCCCTGCTTGATATCGCTTCTGTCAAGGAAAAGACAGTTAAGGTTCATCATCCATTGAGCAAGGAATGGTACTTTCTTAGTCTCTTTCTTGGCCACATAGCCCGTAACTCTTTTCACATAAATCATGCTGATTACGATGTCAAAAAAGCTTCTGTGGTTACCAACGTAAAGTACGGGCTGATCATCCGGCACGTTCTCAAGGCCTCTTACCTCAAGCTTAGTGCCTGCAAGCCAAACGATGGTTGAAAATACCCACTTTATTATGCTTAAGCTTATGTTTCTCATGGCTTTCTTGTTGAACACGCCGATGAGCCATGTGATGGGAAGCAGAATAATGCTTACGATAAAGAAAATTAAAATAAATAAAATAATAATTATGAATCTGATCATTTAAGTTCCTCCGGGTAAAATTCGTGGACGGATTCATTATAATTGGATAGAAGTTTTTTTACAAGTTGGGTTAAAGAATCTTACGATTTTACCGATATATATAATGACCATGGATGGTACTTCCGGCGGAGCATCTTGCCAATGCTTTGTTGGAGGTACTTTTTTGCCCTTTTTTAGGCAAAATCCGCAATATCTATATCATTCCATAAGGAGGGAAAAATATGAAAATCAATTCTTTCAACCTCGGAATGGAATCCACCAATACCTACGTTGTGACCCAGGCTTATCAGCAGAAAGTCGTTGGTTCATATGCGGGTAATGGTGCAAATATGCCGGGTTCTTTTGCCGGCTTATTTGACAGGGACGTAAACAACCAATTGGACGGACAGACTTTGAAGAAAGGAGAGGAAGCTGTAGAAACTGTGGATTCTTCCACATCGGCAGAAAAGGAGACGGCGGGGAATGCCGCAAGCGTTGACGAGATTCTTTCCATGATGAGTTCCGGAAGGCCTTTATCAAGGATTTCCAAAGCTCAGAAAGTCACGGAATCAAATCCTCTACGAGCCATGGATGAGTTCAGACAGCAGCTTATCAGGTACCTTGAAGAGCTCTTTAACAAGGGCAAAAAGTATCGGGACAGCCTTCGTGAGGGTACATCTTTGGCAGAGTGCCACGCAGAGGGTACCGAAGGCACTGACCCCAGTCAGGTATCGCTTCTCTATGAGGAGAATTACTCCTACACCGAGCACGAAGCCTATTCCTTCTCCACTGCAGGAACCGTTGTGGACTCTACGGGACGGGAGATTCAGTTTAATCTTGATGTTTCCATGAGCCGAACCTTCTACACCGAGTACGCAGGAAGCTTTGTACAGGCAGCCAAGTTCTGCGATCCTTTGGTTATTAATCTTGACAGTGAAGTGGCTGAGATTTCCGATCAGAAATTCTTCTTTGATCTGGACTGTGACGGAATTAAGGATGAGATTCACGCCTTTGGCCCCGGAACAGGAATGCTGGCCCTTGACCTTAACGAAGACGGAGTTATAAACGACGGTGGTGAGCTTTTTGGCACCAAGACCGGAGACGGCTTCTATGATCTTTCGAAGTACGATTCAGACCGAAACGGCTGGATTGATGAAAATGATGAAATCTGGAATAAGGTGAAAATCTGGGTTAAAGAGGCAGACGGCACCGACACACTCTACTCCCTTGCGGACAAGGGCGTAGGCGCCATCTATCTTGGCCGCCAAGCCACCAATTTCCACTATAAAGACGACGACAACCTTGACACTGCACGCCTCCGCTCCACCGGAATGTTCCTCTATGAATCCGGTGTCGCCGGCACCATGCAGCAGGTGGACCTGGCCGGGTAAACAACTATTAAGGCCCGGATGTGCAGGTTGGGGACAGGCCCAGATTGCACGTAAAAAAGCAGGACGCATGTGAAATGTGCCCTGCTTTTATTTTGCTTTTTTATGTGCAATCTGGGCCTGTCCCCAACCTGCACATCCGCCTTTGCGGCAATATTCTAGTTCTTCTCTACGGAGATGGTTACTTCCTCGCCGTTTACGTTCCAAGACTTAGCATTGGCGAAATCTGTAGTAGTAGAGATTTCGTTTGCAAGAACCTTGGTAGCAATAGCTGCTTCGTTCTTCTTAACGATGTCAGCAAGCTTAGCATTACCTGTGATGCCGACTTTGATGCGGTCCATAACCTCGAAGTTGATGTCCTTACGCATGGTCTGGATCTTACTGATAACCTCAAGGACGAAACCTTCCTCGATAAGTTCGGGTGTGAGGTTGGTGTCAAGAACAACGGTTACGCCGTAATCTTCAACTGCCTCAAAGCCTTCCTTCTTGGTCATCTCGATAAGAAGATCATCCTTGGTAAGTTCTACCTCTACGTCACCTACCATGAACTTAAGAGCACCATTGGTATTGAGCTCATCCATTGCCTTGTTTCCGTCAAGGGAAGCAAGTTCCTTCTGGATACCGCCAAGCTGCTTGCCGTACTTAGGTCCTACGGTACGAAGCTGGGGCTTGAAGGAGTAGGATGTAAACTCTCTTACGTCGTCGGTGTATTCAACTTCTTTTACATTCAATTCATCTCTGATGATTTCTGTGTAGAAATCGTCAAGTTCTTTTTCAGCCTTGATAAACATCTTGCCGATGGGCTGACGATTCTTGATGTTTGCAGTATTTCTTGCTGCACGTCCAAGAACTACAGCGTTAAGAACTTCCTTCATGGAAGCCTCAAGCTCTGCATCAATCCACTCCTTCTTAACTTCAGGGAAGTCGCAAAGGTGGATGGACTCGGGCTGAGTCTTATCGATGTTATATACAAGGTTTAAGTAAATCTGCTCTGTCATGAAAGGAATCATGGGAGCAGCTGCTTTTGAAATGGTTACAAGAGCTGTGTAAAGAGTCATGTAAGCGTTGATCTTGTCCTGCTCCATGCCTTTTGCCCAGAAACGCTCTCTGCTTCTTCTTACGTACCAGTTTGAAAGGTCGTCTACGAACTCCTGAAGTGCTCTTGCAGCTTCGGGTATTCTGTAGTTGGCCAAATCGTCGTCTACCTCTCCAACCGTGGTATTAAGTTTGGAGAGAACCCACTTATCCATAACAGGAAGCTTGTCATACTCTAAGGTGTACTTGGAAGCGTCGAAGTTATCGATGTTTGCGTAAAGAACGAAGAATGCATATGTATTCCAAAGGGTACCCATGAATTTTCTCTGACCCTCGGTAACGGTGTCACCGGAGAATCTGTTGGGAAGCCAAGGTGCTGAGTTGATGTAGAAGTACCATCTGATGGCGTCTGCGCCATATTTTTCCAAAGCATCGAAAGGATCAACTGCGTTACCCTTGGACTTACTCATCTTCTGTCCGTTCTCATCCTGAACGTGGCCAAGAACGATTACGTTCTCATAAGGAGCCTTGTTGAAAAGGAGTGTGGACTCTGCCATAAGTGAGTGAAACCATCCTCTTGTCTGGTCAACTGCCTCAGAAATGAACTGTGCAGGGAACTGAGCCTCGAAAAGCTCCTTGTTCTCGAAGGGATAGTGGTGCTGAGCGAAGGGCATTGCACCTGAGTCGAACCAGCAGTCCAAAACCTCAGGAACTCTGTGCATTTCCTTGCCACACTTGGGACACTTGCATGTGATCTCATCAATGTAAGGTCTGTGAAGTTCAACTGTCTCGGCAGCATCGTTTCCGCTTAACTTCTTAAGCTCTTCTCTGCTTCCGATACACTCCTGGTGGCCGCACTCACACTCCCAGATGTTAAGAGGAGTTCCCCAGTAACGGTTACGGGAGATAGCCCAGTCCTGGATATTCTCAAGCCAGTTACCGAATCTTCCTTTACCGATGGACTCAGGGATCCAGTTAACTGTGTTGTTGTTTCTGATAAGATCGTCTCTTACCGCTGTTTCCTTGATGTACCATGACTCTCTTGCATAGTAGATAAGAGGGGTGTCACATCTCCAGCAGTGAGGATATTCGTGCTCGAACTTGGGAGCATCGTAAAGCTGTCCCCTTGCGTCCAGGTCTTTGAGAACTTCGGGGTCTGCTTTTTTAACAAATAATCCGGCGAAAGGAGTTTCCTTTGTCATTTCACCCTTGCCGTCAACGAACTGTACGAAGGGAAGATCGTAGTTACGTCCTACGTTGGCATCGTCTTCACCGAATGCAGGAGCGATATGTACGATACCGGTACCGTCTGACATGGTTACATAGTTATCACATGTAACGAAGAAGCCCTTCTTGTTCTGCTTGTCAGCAACTTCCTTAGCGCAGGCAAATAAAGGCTCGTACTCTTTGTACTCAAGGTCCTTACCCTTGTATGTCTCAAGGATTTCGTAAGCCTTGGTATCCTCTGTTGCAAGCTTTCCAAGAACTGTGTCAAGGAGTGCCTTTGCCATGTAGTAGGTGTAGCCGTCTGCTGCTTTTACCTTGCAATACTCCTCTGTGGGGTTCATGCAAAGCGCAACGTTTGAAGGAAGAGTCCAGGGTGTTGTTGTCCATGCAAGGAAGTAAGCATCCTCGCCAACAACTTTGAAACGGACGATTGCGGAGCGCTCTTTAACAGTCTTATATCCCTGAGAAACCTCAGCGGTTGAAAGAGGGGTACCACAACGAGGGCAGTAGGGTACAATTTTGAAGCCTTTGTAGAGAAGGCCTTTTTTCCAGATTTCCTTTAAAGCCCACCACTCAGACTCGATGTAGTCGTCATGATAAGTAACGTAGGGGTTGTCCATGTCGGCCCAGAAACCAACAGTGCCGGAGAAATCCTCCCACATTCCTTTGTATTTCCAAACGGATTCCTTACATTTCTCAATGAAGGGCTCCATTCCGTATTCCTCAATCTGATCCTTACCGTTAAGGCCAAGAAGCTTCTCAACCTCCAGCTCTACGGGAAGGCCGTGGGTGTCCCATCCTGCTTTTCTGGGAACCATGTATCCCTTCATGGTGCGGTATCTGGGAATCATATCCTTAATTACACGGGTAAGAACGTGGCCGATGTGGGGCTTACCGTTAGCGGTAGGCGGGCCATCGTAGAAGGTGTAGGTTTCGCCCTTCTTACGGTTGTCCATACTTTTCTCGAAAATGTTGTTGTCCTTCCAGTACTTCTCGATTTCCTTTTCACGGGCAACAAAGTTAAGGTCTGTGGAGACTTTGTTGTACATTTGGTACTCCTTTCTTCTTGTGAAAACAAAAAGCCCCGTCCTGTAATAGGACGAGGCATAAAACTCGTTAAACCACCTGTTACAATCGTACGGCTCTCGGGAACTTCCCTCATTGCGATACGTTGCTTCGTAACGTGAAGCCTGCGGCAAATCCTACTTTCTACTGATTTCGGTTTGCGACTCGGAAGTGATTTTCGCTATGCAGATACTCGTACCGGCTCTCACCATCCCGGCTCTCTTTGCCTTTCGCTGCTTAGGTACTGTCTTCGTCACAGTCTTTAAATATTTGGCTATGGGTTATTGTAGGCGGTATTTGTGAAGTTGTCAAGGGGGAGAGTTATGTCCCCTCCTCGCCCCGGTGGAACAAATAAATGCCTCAAAGCATCGAAAAACGGAAAAACCCAAAATCCGTTGCCCATTTTAGCCAAAATGAAAGCTTTTGAGCATCGAGAAAATAGTAATGAAGATTTCCGATGCTCATAAAGCCGTTAGAGAGCAATTTATGGCATCGAGAAATGTGTTAATATCAAATCCCGATGCTTCAGGTTACTGACCGGTTCTATGCATTCACTATTTTCCGCAACAAAAATAGCCGCTCAGTCTTAACCTGAGCGGCTATAAGTTTTAAACCAATCATTTAGGGCAACCGTCTACGGCTCATAATAGATATGCCATAATCTGTCTTTATTGGCTTCATAAACGGAATAGTCCAGGGGTTCCCACTCGCTTGCATCTACTTCTATATACCAGCGACCTTCATCCGTATCGTATTCCATCCAGCCGTAGTCGCCGTATTCTGAGGAGATGCCCTCAAACCAGTACTGGAACTGGGCAGGATCTATGTCCTCATTCAAATAGGCATATCCCTCGGTTTCCTTGTCGTAATAGTTTCCGTCGGAATCAAGAACCAGTCTCTTGTATCCACCGTCCTGGTAATTCGCCTGGTATACCTCTTTGGTTGTAATGAAGTAAGTACCATTGTCACCCGTCAGATACAGTGTATTTCCAAGCTTGTTGGTATTACCATAAGAGCCGCTGTCTGAGTAAGGCTCCGCTTCGGATTCATAGCTATAATCGCTAAATCTTTCCTGGGAATAATTGGCAAACGGTCCCCTCACAGCCCGATATATAGCCCCGGCAGTACAGCCAAATATGCCGATAACAAAGGGCATCAATATCATAACCAGCACAGCTATAAGACAGCCCTTGCCGGCATTTCCGGAACTTGTAATCCATGTGCCCGTATTCTCAAGTTCGTCCACCTGAGAAACAACCGTAACATTTCCGCCACAGTGCTCGCAGGGTTTCTCCCTGTCTGCCCAGGGTCTTGAATCTTCCGTGCCGCAGTAATCGCAACGGACCACAGCGGTGGCATTTTCAAGAATCTTACCCTGCTGCGTGAACACTACATCTCTATAGTAGTTTCCATTCTCGTCGTAATATCCGGTCTGATACTGCCGACCTGTCCTAGAGTCCACCCAGGAAGAAGCGTAGAAAACGTAGTCATGATTTTTACAGCGGTAAATTCTTGAAGTAGGGCCTTTGTAGCCTGTGGGCTGATTGCTCCTGCTCCTGGTGGTGTAGCTGTGGTATGAACTGCCTCCGCTCGAATAGGATCTGCTTGAGTGTGAGCTGGAGCTGTGGTAGCTCCTGGAGCTGCTGTGATGGCTCGACGAGTGGTGGCTTGAATGTGAACTATGGCTGCTTGATGAATGATGACTTGGCATAATTACTTAAATAACTTTCTGTAAACCCAAATAAGGATGCAAGCACCCACTACTGAAATAAGGATTGAGCCGATCCAGTTGGTAGCTCCTACTCCGATAAGGCTTCCAAGGAATCCGCCGACAACGCCGCCGAGTAAACCAAGGACGATGTTAATGATTGTTGAATGTGTGGATTTCATGATCTGGCCAGCAATCCAGCCGGAAACTCCACCGATAATTAATGAAACGATAAATGACCACATAGTGCAATTACCTCCATGTTTTCTTTTAATTATACAACGCTTTCTATGAAAGCGTAAGTTTCATCCTCTCAATGCCGTATTTGGCAACGGCCAAATCCTCTTCGGAAAGGGCGCCGCTGAAGGCAAAAGCCAGCTTATAGCCCTTGTACTCCTCGTACGCTCCGCCAACGAAACCATACTCTCCAAGGATTGTTTTATGATTTGGGTCACCGCTGTCGGCTCCGGTTGCAATAACCTCACCGCATTTGGACCAGGCGATGGCCACCAGGTTCCACCCTTCTTTGAGATTGTAAGGCGTCTCAACCACCTTCATCTCGCCTATCCAGTCCACGGTTTCACCCTTATTAAGAATTGAAGCCACCGCAACGCCCTGAATTTTCATTTCAAGGGCCTTGTCCTTCATTTCCTCCAGGGTCTTAACCAAGCCGGCTCTTAATTCGTCGTTTGTCATTTTGCTTTACCCCTCTTTACAGTTTATCCATTCCCCGACCTTCATTCATGCGTTTGATGTAACCCTCAGGGTCCGCCATCAGCTCCGCCATGGCCATAAAAGTCTCAAGCACCATGGACTCCTTATTGCATGCCGCAGTGTTCTTGCCGGTATCATTAATTATGTTGTAGCAATCGATTCTGTGCACATAAAGATCAATCAGCGAATATCCATGGAACTTGATTTCATCCTTGATATTTCCTGTCTGAAGGTAATGGACGAACTCCCAGTAAAGGTCCTCGTGATCAAGAAGGCTCTGCCAGAGCTTGTCAGCAAAGCCCGCATCCTTTCCCGTAGCTTCTGCCAAAAACTCAAGCCTCTCATATACCTTTATCTTTGTAGTATCAATAATCAGATTAGCCATATCGCGCCTCTTACGCTTATGATTTCATATCCTTTAATGACTGGAATAATTCTATATCTGATTGTAGCACTTTCATGTTTGCAGTAACAGGTTCTTCTCCGGGTTTCGTCATGGTAATCTCGATGACGGTACCCTCCGTTACGCCGCTCTTAATAAGAAGCTCCATAAAGGCCGCAAACTTCGGATGGTTACTCTTGAAAGTGTTCATTGCTGACATGAATTTCATCATTGATGCTGGGTTCATTGTTTTTCTCCTTGTGGTTCCATTAAGTCAATCGGCTGGCATTTTAAAATGTTCGCCAAAGTTATTATACTCTCGCTTGAGGCTTTGTTGATATTTTTCCTTCCCTGTTCGTACTGCTGAATGGTTTTCAAAGGAATGCCTGAAGCATCCGCCAAGTCTGCCTGTGTATAGCCTATACGTTGTCTATAATATTTCAAATATGTTTCCAGTCTTCTCGTTTTACGTCTTCGGTCCAGTTCTTCCACGGCATGCATTATATCCATTTCATGGTATGGATGATACATATTTACAATAGTGTCTATAGAATTCTCTTCGTCAATTAATTGAAAAGAAGCTCCTCGAGACCACTGATAATATGCCAGGAGCCACCCCGTCCAATACTCGGGGCTTTTATTCATTGGAAGTTGAATTTGGGCAAGCGCCTCATACTCATCTTCATCCAAACCCATTACCAATGCAAACAGTTCCTTTCCGGTTTTGCCTGCTATAGTCGAGGTGTCACCATTAGCAAAATCGTCTGAAACCCTACTCTCCAGAAACTTGTTATAGAAATCTCTTAATTTCATCTTGTACTCATTAACAGCCAAATCCAGCATGTTCCCAAGAATCTTTTGAGCTCTGTCCAAATACAGTCTATCGTATGCGCAAATCACCTGGTTTCACCTCCCCATCCAAGATATGAAGCATATATAGTTCTCCACGAACATATCCCTTCATACTTATGTTATGGTAGTCACGTCTTGCATTTAGATCTCGTATTTCCTTTTTCGGATACCATATTTTAGAAGAAACTTCTTCACTTCCTTCGTAGACGATACTGTCAAACGCTTTCGAACTCTTTAAGACATATTGTAAACCCAGTCTTCCAAGCATAAGTGCCTGGGACAATTGTCCGCAGGATATCCCCCCATCAATAAAATCCTGAGCATAGCTAAAATAGCTGTCATCAGCTCTATACCCGACTATAATATCAGCTTTCGATATATCTACATGAAAATATTGATGCAAATACGCAGTAGCTTCGATTGCCAATGGCGTAGACTGTTCAAACACTCTGTTTGACATAAGAAGCTCAATCCAATGCAGACTCGTAAACTCGGGACTCTGCTGTAAATTTAGTACGTTTAATTCTGAATCGTCTATCGAGTAAACATTTAGGATTCCATCTCTGTCCCTCTGAACAGACCATTCCCTGGCAAGATCCGCATCCTCAGTGCAGTAGAATCCCCTACCATAATCATTATGAAGTTTTCCCTTGCCAAACTTCGGTTTCTGAATAATGAATTCAGACCCATGATATATTGTTCTTTTCACAAAAAATCCTCCTGTGGGCGTACTATAATTGTACTCCCAGAGGAGGAGTGTGTCAATCAATCTTCGTGTTTTGCGGTATATGGTTAACATAACTTGTTAGGAATTTTCAGGGTGACGGATAAAAATCATGAAATGCTTGTTTTTATCTGCTTTTTATTTCTTATATCGGGGATATTTTGGGGAATTATGTCAACTAAATTGGCGTTATGTTAACCAATAACTAATTTATGTCAACCAATTCGGTTGACATAACATGATTTTTGACATATAAAATTGGAATTTTTGCGATTTTATCCGTTCGAAGCCTAGATAAGGACAATACGAAGTCAAAAATAAGGACAACACCGGGCCAAGATGAGAGCAAAGGCGGAAAACCCGCCTTACCTCGTCAAATTCTTAATCCAGTTTCCCTTCTTATAATGCCAGAAGGCGAAGGGCATCTTGGCGAATTCGTCGGTGCACATCAAAAGGTAGACCACAATTGATGGCAGTTTCAAAACGAAGGCGCTTATGAGGCCCAAAGGAACTGCAAAAAACCACATGCAGACAATATCCAAAACCATACCGTACCTTGAGTCGCCGCCACACCTGAAGAGGGAAGC
>JAEEGK010003253.1_pt1 | contig 40562 bp, 31 predicted proteins | sample 8958771 | NCBI WGS metagenome assembly JAEEGK01 (sample SAMN16246547, study PRJNA631951) | gut metagenome | biome: gut microbiome; feature: rumen; material: SC-attached | host: Bos | place: Iran: Karaj | collected 2018-10
CACCAACGACATGTTTGAGTCGATGAAGGTCGCGAACGTTCTCCATAAGCATAATCTCTGCGATCCCACCGTCGCATGGAGCGAGGTTCCGCAGATGCTCTTCGAGAACAATGCCGAGATGGGCCGCCGCTTCTTTAAGACTCCGTTCGGCCGCCTGATACCCGGATATTCCGCGGATGTCATCACACTCGATTACAACCCGCTCACGCCTCTTGGCGGCGACAACTGCAACGGCCACATCCTCTTCGGCATCAGCGGCAGATACGTTACTTCCACGATCTGCGCGGGCCGCGTCCTCATGAAGGACCGCGAGGTGCTCGGTGTGGATGAGGAGAAGTTCTACGCCGACTGCAGGCAGGTTTCGAAGAAGCTCTGGGATTCGATCAATTCAGGGAGATAAGGAGGATAAAGTATGAGCGACCGCATGATCCCGATACCGTTTGAGGGACTCATTACCAGATTATTTACCGAATATAAGAGATCGGGCACCGTTTACGGTGTCCACAAAAAATACATTGCGCCCGCGGGACGTGAGCTTACGATCTTCGGCGAGAGGCTCGAGACTCCCTTCGGCCCCGCAGCAGGCCCCAACACGCAGCTCGCGCAGAACATCATCGCCGCGTATTTCGCGGGCTGCCGCTTCTTCGAACTGAAGACTGTACAAAAGCTCGACGGCGAGGACCTGCCCGTGGCAAAGCCCTGCATCCTCGCGGAGGATGAGTGCTACAACTGCGAGTGGTCCACGGAGCTGACCGTTCCGCAGGCATTTGACGAGTATGTAAAGGCATGGTGGGCATGCAAGCTCATGGCTATCGAGCTGGGCCTGGGCTCACCTGACGGCTTTGTGTTCAACATGAGCGTCGGCTATGACCTCGAAGGCATCAAACTGCCCAAACTGGACAAATTCATCGAGGGCTTAAAGGACGCTTCGGACACCCCGATCTGGAAGGAGTGCAAGGAGTATGTGCTCGCGCATCTTTCCGATTTTTCGAAGGTAACCGCAGCGGACGTCGAGAGATTCTCGCCCAAAGTATGTACCTCGGCCACTCTCTCCACTCTCCACGGATGTCCTTCGGAGGATATCGAAAAGATAGCCTCCTACCTGCTTACCGAAAAGCATGTAAACACATTTATCAAGTGCAATCCCACTCTGCTCGGCTATGATTACGCGCGCGAAACTCTCGACGAGATGGGCTATGACTACATTCAGTTCGGCCGTTTCCATTTCGAGGACGATATGCAGTACGAGCTCGCTGTTCCGATGCTGCAGCGCCTTCAGGCACTCGCCGACAGCGTTGGCCTCGAGTTCGGCGTCAAGATCACGAACACCTTCCCCGTTGACGTTAAGCGCAGCGAACTGCCGAGCGAAGAGATGTATATGTCCGGCAAATCGCTGTATCCGCTGTCCCTGAGCGTTGCGATGAAGCTGTCAAAGGATTTCGGCGGCAAACTCCGCATCAGCTTCTCGGGCGGCGCAGACGCGTTCAATATCACAAAGCTCTACAACGCGGGCATCTGGCCCATCACCTTTGCCACCACGATCCTCAAGCCCGGCGGATACAACCGCGTACTGCAGATCGCCGACAGGTTCGCCAAGGTTGAATATAAGGCATTCTCAGGCGTTAATGCAGATGAGGTCACCCGGCTCGTCGAGGAGGCCAAAAAGGATCCTCACCACACCAAGCCCGTTAAGATCCCTCCTTCACGCAAATCAAAGAGAGAGGTTCCGATCACCGACTGCTTTATCGCGCCGTGCTCGGAGGGCTGCCCGATCCATCAGGACATCACCGCTTATATGAAGCTCGTGGAGGCCGGCAGATATCTCGACGCAATGAAGGTCATCGGCCTGAAAAATGCTGTTCCCAACATCACGGGCACCATCTGCGCTCATCCCTGCATGAGCAAGTGCACACGCAATTTCTATGAGTCGCAGGTAAACATCCGCTCTAAGAAGCTCATCGCGGCGCAGAAGGCAAGCATAGATTATGAGAAATACCTCGGCGAGAAAAAACTGCATTCGATCGCGGAAAAAGGCATCAAAGTCGCCGTCATCGGCGCAGGCCCCGCGGGTATCGCGGCCGCGAATCAGCTCTCGCGCGCAGGCTTCGAGGTTGTTGTATACGATAAGCGCAGCTCCGGCGGCGGAACAGTCGCCCACGTGATCACAGAGCAGCGCATTCCCCGCGACGCGATCGCGCAGGATATCGCATTTGCAACCGCTCTCGGCGCCAGATTTGAGTTCAACCATGAGATCACCTCGCTCGACGAGCTCAGATCCGCAGGCTATAAATACGTTATCATCGCAGTCGGCGCTGGAAAGCCCGGCATTCTCAAAGTCTCGGGCTGCGAGCCGATGAACGCGATCAGTTTCCTCGAAAGGGTCAATCTGCACGATCCTTCGCTTAATATCGGCAGGGACGTGGTCGTTGTCGGCGGCGGCAATACCGCGATGGACACAGCCCGCGCGGCAAAGGCATTCCCGGGCGTAGAGAATGTATATCTCGTTTACAGGCGTGATAAGAGGAATATGCCCGCGGACGCGGAGGAACTCGAACTTGCGATGTCCGAGGGTGTAGAGTTTAAGGACCTGCTCTCCCCCATCGGATATTCCGACGGCAAGCTCATCTGCAAGAAGAACGTGCTCGGCGAATACGACAGATCCGGACGCCGCGCTCCCGTTGAAACCGACGAGATCGTGACCGTTCCGGCGGATACCGTTATCGCGGCTGTCGGTGAAAAGATCGACTCCGCTCTCTATCACGATCTCGAGCTCGAGATCGACGAAAAGGGTTATCCGATCTGCGACAAGTATAATCAGAGCTCCGTAGACAGCGTTTATGTGGCGGGCGACGGCCTGCACGGCCCCGCAACGATCGTACAGGCGATGGCTGATGCTACGACAGCTGTAGAACACATCATCAAGCGCAGCGGCGTCGACATTTCCTCCAACCCGATCATCAGCGAGGCACGCGCCCTGATAAAAGAGATGTATGACAGCACCGACGTAAACGAACTGATTGCAAAGAAGGGCGTGCTCTGCGAAGAGGGCTGCTGCGAGGACGGTTCGGCGGACGGCTGCTGCGGCTCCGGGACTGGCGCTTCGCGGTGTCTCAACTGCGATAAGATCTGTGAGAACTGCGTAGATGTATGTCCCAACCGCGCGAATATCGCGATCGACGTTCCGGGTATGCAGATGCCTCAGATCATCCATATCGACCGCATGTGCAACGAATGCGGCAACTGCACGATATTCTGTCCTTACGCGAGCCTTCCCTACAAGGATAAGCTCACACTGTACAATGACCTCGCGAGCTTCAACGACAGTACCAACAGCGGCTTCCTGCTGCTCGACGACACGCTTAAGACCTTCCGCGTACGCCTCTGGGGCGTGATCACGGACGAGGAGCCCTTCACGGAGCACTGCAGTCTGGGCGCGGAGATACGCGAGATCATAAAGACGGTTTACAATGATTATCATTATCTGCTGTAAAACAATGTTGATATCCACTACATATGTTTAGCATTCTATGTGTAAAAACTGGCGTATCCCGAACACCATCGGACTACGCCAGTTTTCACCCTGTATTTACTTGTTGATTAATGCCTTTAAAGCTTCAAGTTCTTCTTCGGAAATAGCCTTATTACTAACCAGATTATTAAATAAGCTCACGCAGCTCCCGCTATAGATACGCGACAAAAACTCTTCCGTAGCCTCAAATGTTGTTTCTCCCCGGTCTACTATCGGATAAAACCACTTTGTGCGACCGATAGTTTCATAGGAAATGCATCCCCGCTCTTCCAGTCGTTTCAACAGAACAATGATAGTATGCTTTGTCCAGCCTTTCTCCGCCGACAATGTAGTAGTAAGCTGCGAAACACTCATTTTTTTTTCCCAGAGAAGATTCATTATCTTCCACTCTGAATTTGCTATATGCATTATTACGTTCCCCTTTTTTATTTCACAAAACTGTACTGAACCAGCTTAAATAAGTATGGCCTATTCTCATCTGTAATATATAAATTAAGCTCATACTCCCCGTTTTCAGTCAGAATACTCTCATCCAGTTTGAATATCCTAATATAGTGAAGATAATCATCTCGACTCAGATCATTTAATTCAGCCTCGTCCGGAATATTTATATTCAGCCATTTTGATTCCGGCAAAAGAGCATAACTTTTTTCTTTTTTCTTCTTTACCCATTTATATATCCCCCGACTGCCATCAGCAGTTTGTTTCTCTATGGTTATCTTATAAATAATATACGGCTTCTCGGAGACATTTACCAGCCTGAATTTCAGCATGTCCTCTTCAACATTCATTCCCTTGACATACACATCATCCGCTATATCCAGCTTTTCCTTTTTCGGAATATAGATTCGGCTTTTTCCGAGCAGAAGAATAAAGGCTATAGTCATTGCTGATAACACTATTGTGGAGATAATTCGGTTTCTTATTTTCTTAGTTTCATCATGGCTCTTGACCGCCTCAATTCTGGCCCTTAAAGCTTTGTATTCCTCACTGAGTGCCGTTCCTAAAACAGGCGTCACAGAATCCTTCATAGAAAGAAGCAGGTTGCAATAATCCTTCTTCTCATCCTCTGAAAGACTCTTTGTAACATATAAATCGCTGGCGATTTCACAATCTCTTTTGATCCACTTCGTCAAGGCGTGATTTGTAGGGAGAAACCAAAAAACAGTCAAATAAAGAATCAATCCTATGTTCTTTGCAGTATCTTTATGAAGAAAATGCGCTTCCTCATGACTTATTATATAATCAAACGTCTTACTGTCCGTAACCACTTCCTCTCCCAGATATATTCTTTTTCCGATAGAGCTAGCGTTGTTATAACCTGACAAAGAGTATACCAGCATTTTACCTTTCTGAAATAAAAAGGTTCGCCTTTTCGAGAAAAATCGGAGTTCAGAAATGATTCTATATAGGAACACAATCATCGTGCAAAGAGCACCTACTCCCCATACATATATCATCACCGTTTTAACGGTTACAAAACGACCGGCCTGATTGTTATTACCGGGTTGTGCGCTTTTTTGATATCTCAACGAACCACTATCGTTTATTTGTCCCAGTCTAATGTACATCAAATCATGATCGGCTTTTTCCAACGTCTCGCTAGCTACTGTCTTCGGAACAAACTGCAACTCCGTCGTCCAAAACAGCAAAGCATGCAACGGTATTAAAAGCCACATGATCATCGCCGCTTTAGACAAACAAGCTTTCCTCGTACAATATCTTATAGAAAAGATAATTAAAACCAACAATGTATGCTTTACAAAGAATTCCAGCATTACAACATCTCATCCCCTTTTTTCAGTATTCCGGCAGTATATGTCATTCGCCATATACTGCCGCCTTCGTTGCTGTTAAGTTAAGGAGTGGGAATACTGTCACCCGGATGATGAATGTATCCGTATCCATTTACTTCCGTTAATGTCGATAGTGTTTCAAACTTAAAGAAATAGTAATCACTGGTCGAAAGATTTGAGTATCCCAGTCCTTGAATAGCTTGTGGGTCTGTTACCCATACAGACATTTCTTCCGGTCCTAAAAGAAATCTCTTCCTGTATAGTATTATTCTGATCTGGTCTCCACTTGAATCCAAGGTGTCTGTAGATATTGCAAGACACCCATTGCTATCGGGGCTAAAGTAGTAATCGCTATAAACATAATGATGCATTCCGACAATCGTGTAGTAATACGGATGTCCTGCTATATTCTTTTCCTCTGAAGGGGCTGTAGATCCCCGTGTCTGTTCTTTGTCATATATCTTCGAATTATGCTCATTTATTTCATCCGAGTGCCTATTGGCACCTATTATTGTCACGCTTCCATCTTTATGATAAATACTAAGCGTAACCTGTGGATTATTCTCCTCAGCTGCGTAAGCTTTCTCCTTGCATGAACCGGTTAAAACCAGTATGATAGCAAGCATCAGTTGTGTTGCTCTTATTAATCTCTTAATCATAATCATTCCTTTCTATTAGGGGCAGTGGCGTTGGAATACATATAACTATTTTGTCCTGTCCTTCTTCCCCTGTTGCATATTTAGACATTGCTACAGTTGTAAGAATAAGAATAATGCATAAAGCTACCGATAACACAAGCGCACCAGGCTTTCTTCGCCATTTCATATTTCTAGCACCTCCGTCGAACAGTGTATATGTCTAAATCTAGTGGCTTCATGGTATTATATCCCCAGGAAAATGTATATATCCGCTTCCATTTACTTCTGTTGATGATGATAAGGTTTCAAAAAGAAAAAAATAGTCTTCTGTGGTTGATAATCCTGAAAATCCCAGCCCCTGTATCGATTGTGGATTCCCAGTCCAGCTTCCTACAGACGTGTAATCAAAAAAAGTTCTTCTGCATAGCTTAATACGGATAGAGTCACCTCCCGAGTTCAATCCGTTCACTGAAATCGAGATACATCCATTGCTGTCCGGTTTAAAATAACAGTCTGTAAAAACATGATCATGCATCCCTATAATGTAATAGTAATATGGATTTCCTGAAAGATTATACGGTTGAGTAGGTGGATTATTGCCTCTGCTGTAGCCGGACTGCCCGTTAATGACTACGCCATCCTGATTTTCCGCTGTTATTTCTTCACTACCCAAAACAGTTATCGCCACTGTGCTGCTATCATAAAAAAAACTATCAGCAGCGTTAACTATCTCCTTTTTGATGGGCAGAAGCCATAAACTTGTCAACAAAATCACCGTTATTACTTTTGCTGCCTTCTTCATATTGTGTCCTTTCAAAAAGAGTATACATGGGGTTACTTTGATATTCCTTAGACGCGTCTAAATAAAAGATATCATACAGGTAAACAAATGTCAACAAAATGTTGACATTTGTTTACCTGTGTTTCAATCCGTACAAATAAGCCTATTATCTCTATCAGATTTCAAACCTCAATAGTTTATACATTATAGAAATTTCATCCAATGTCTGATATAATGATCTATGAAAAGTACTTAACATGGGAGAATTATATGACTCATAAGGAAGCGGATATCAAGGACCTCATCAAACTTTGCGAAGGACACAGGATCTACATCCAGACGCACAATATCCCCGACCCCGACGCGATCGCGTCGGCATTCGGGCTGCAGGAACTGTTAAAGAGGTTCGGCATTTCATCGACCATCTGCTATGACGGTGATATCGATAAGCTGAGTTCTTCGAAGATGCTCGAGATGTTCGGCATAGAGATGTTCGCGGACGATGATATCGTGGCGGAGATGAAGCCCGAAGATTATATCATCTGCGTCGATTCACAGAAAAACGCGGGCAATATCACGGATCTGCCCGGTGACGAGGTGGCTGCGATCGACCACCATCCGACGACCGCGAAAAATGCGGACGTGGAGTACCAATATAAGGATGTGCGTCTGCTCGGCGCATGCAGCACGATCATTGCCGACTATTACCGCGACCTGAACATCACGCCCTCGACCGATGTGGCGACGGCCCTGCTCTACGGCATCAAGATCGATACGCTCCAGTTCTCGCGCGGCGTTTCGTCGGAGGACATCATCGCTTTTGGCATGCTCAACCCGATCGTTGATGTCGTTAAGATGGGTAAGCTCGAGATGAACAACCTCGAGTTCTCCGACCTGAAGGCATACGGCGCCGCTATCGAGAATATCAAGGTATTTGATTATTTCGGCTTTACTCATATCCCGTTCTCATGTCCCGACGCGATGATCGCTATCGTGGCAGATTTCATCCTCTCACTGATCGAGATCGAAGTCGCCGTGATCTACTGCGACCGCCCCGACGGCCTGAAGCTCTCCGTCCGTTCCGAACGTGACGAGATCAACGCAGGCGAACTCATGGCCAAGGCTCTCGAAGGCATAGGCAACGGCGGCGGACATGCCACCATGGCCGGCGGCCGTATTCCCGCCGCGAACGTTCCCTCACTTGGTGATTATCCCGACAATATACTCGCTGAGCGCTTCATGAAAGCCATGGGAATGAAGTTCTGAATCCTCCGCAACAGCGGGTTGCTTGAAACGATTCCCGCGCCGCGCTAGAATCATCTCAAGCACAGCGAGCGGCCCGGCACAGTCCCGGATCCGCGAGCATTTACGATCACAGGAGGATTCACATGAGCACACAGGAAGTTTTATACGATCTCAGAACCAAAAACGGTCTCTCCCAGGACGATCTGGCCGAGAAACTGTTCGTGACCCGTCAGGCGGTATCCCGCTGGGAAAACGGCGAGACAATACCTAACACTGAAACACTCAAGCTTTTATCCAAGCTGTTCAAAGTCTCGATCAACACTCTGCTCGGCTCGCCCCAGCAGCTCATCTGTCAGTGCTGCGGCATGCCGATGGATGATTCGATCATCGGCAATGACGAGGACGGCACCCCCAATGAGCACTACTGCAAATGGTGCTATGCCGACGGAACCTACACCTACCACGACATGGACAGCCTGATCGACGTCTGCGTAGGTCACATGGTAAACGAGAATTTCACCGAAGACCAGGCCCGCGCTTACATGCGCCGGGTGCTGCCCACCCTCGACTACTGGAAACGCTACGAAGAGCTCAGCGACAACGGCGAATTTGAGGCATTCAAGCAGCAGCTGATCAAAGAGATCAATGACCTGCACATCGAGGGCATGCCCAAAGTCGACAAGCTCAATGCCCTCGTCGGAAGCTACGTCAACCTTGCCTACCCTCTCCCGAGCGGCGCTAAGGTCAAGTTCCTGAACGACGGCACCACGTATCTGGGCAATCAGCTCGAGTCCGAGTTCGGCGGCGACAGATGCTTCGGCATACTCGCGAATATGGACTTCATTCTGATCTGCACCTATGGATGTGAGGGCGCCGATCCCGAGCTGGTGCTGTATAAAAAAAGATAATTCCACAGACTAAGGCAAAAAGCTCCCCTGCCGCTTATGGCAGGGGAGCTTCTGTTTTACAGGTAAACGATCCGGTGCTTTATATCAGCCGATCATCAGCGCTTAAGCCAGTGCAGCGCCGAGAGCCTTGCAGTTAGCGATCTCTGCATCACCGGGCGTCTCGTTTGCGAGTACGCTCTCTGCGGCGAGGCTGATGCCTGCCGATTTGCAGCGGTCCTCCCAGTCTCTCATCCACTGGCCGTCGCCCCAGCCGTAAGAACCGAACAGGGCTACCTTTTTGCCCGCGAGTGACCCTTCAACATCGGCGAACATGGGCTCGAATTCGGAATCCTCCAGCTCCTCCGCTCCCATTGCGGGGCAGCCGAATGCGAGGGCATCGTAGCCGGCAGCCTTGCCGTTGTCAAAATCGGCGGCCTCGAATATGTCCACCTGTGCGCCCGCGTCCTTCGCGCCGGCCAGGACCGCCTCTGCCATTGCCTTTGTATTGCCTGTTCCGCTCCAGAACACTACTGCAATCTTACTCATTTCTTTTTCCTCCTTGGATCATTATTATCAGGAAAGGGCTTAGCCCTTTCTCCCTTTGCCGAAAGATATTTATATCAATTCGGCTAAATTGCTATATCCCGGTCTTCCCCGCCGCAGCCTTCGGCCACGATCAGGCTTTCCAGGTTTACGCCTTTTTTCGCTTTTCTCCGATAGATATCCGTGCATCTGCGATAACTGTCGAAGATTTTTACCGCCTCATCGCGGTTGCTGTAAGCTTTCCAACAGCCGGCACACTGTACACCGCTGCAGGGGCTTTTCATGAACGCCCTGACATCCGAGGGCGGATAACCCAGGAACAGTCCGATCTCATGGGGGAATTCGCTGTCCTCCTTCAGATGCCGCACGAGCTGTACCAGGCAAAGATTCGGATCATCGCAGCAATAGCCTTTTTCCGAAAGTATCGTTGCCGCTTCGTCCCTCTCCAGATCGCGCCTCAGGCGCTCGGGACGGTACAGATAAAACAGCGTTGTCCGCTCGGTTTTCCTGACGGGAATGATCCGAAGCCCCTTTTTCCTGAGTATCCTGTTCAGTGAGCATATCTCCTGCGTCGTTCCCGAACTGTCATTTTTCAGTGAAAACAGATTCCCCGTCTTTATCCCCGCCAAAGTCGGGGCACAGTTCTCTATCACAGCTTCTTTGAGCATACATACCACCTGTCGTGCAAATGTTAGCATATGCTAACCGCATATCAAAAAATATATCCGCCATAATGGCAGAATTTTCCGGGTGCAATCCCGGCAATACAGGTTAGCATTTGCTAACCCGATGGTTATTCTATCAGATTCCCTTTGGGATGTCAATAATTTATTAATTAACAAGTTATAAACTATATTGTTCACAAATTGTTTATTTGCCCCGCGCCGCTTTCCCATGGTAAACTGTTAAATGTAATTCACTACTCACAGCTTATGCATTCATACACACCAAAGGGGGTTTTTTGATGCGCAATATTGATACGTATGCTGCGAAGCAGGCAGAACTGTGCACGCTCTGCGGAGATTTCGATCCGGAGCTGTACAGCAGATTTGGGGTCAAGAGAGGCCTCAGGGACCTGAACGGTCAGGGAGTCGTTACGGGTCTCACAAACATTTCAAGTATCACTTCTATGCGGGAGGAAAACGGGCAGCTGATCCCGTGCGACGGCGAACTGCTCTACCGCGGTTATGACGTCTGCGACCTGATCGGCGGCGCGGGTGAGCGCGACAGGATCTACGAGGAGGGCGCTTATCTGCTGCTGTTCGGCAAACTGCCCACGAAACGGCAGCTCGACGAGTTCCACGACATTATCGCCGAGAATATGACGCTTCCCACCAATTTCACGCGAGATGTCATCATGAAGGCGCCGGAAGCGGATATCATGAGTTCGATGACCAAATCCATACTGACGCTGGCGAGCTATGATGACCGGAAAAACGATCTTTCGATACCGAATGTGCTGCGCCAGTGCATTCAGCTGATCGGTACGTTCCCGATGCTCGCGGCGTACAGCTACCATGCCTACAATTACTACAAAAACTGCGAGAGCATGTTCGTGCACAGACCGGACAGGTCTTTGTCCCTGACGGAGAATTTCCTGCGTCTGCTGCGCCCCGACATGCAGTTTACCGAGCTCGAAGCCCGGACGCTCGACGTGGCTTTCCTGCTGCACATGGAGCACGGCGGCGGCAATAATTCAACATTTACTACACGTGTAGTAACATCCTCCGGTTCCGATACATACTCAGCGATCGCGGCCGCCATGTCTTCTCTTAAGGGCAAGCGCCACGGCGGCGCGAACCTGATGGTCATGGAGATGATGGACGATATCCGCGAGAATGTCTCCGATCCCGGCGACGAGGATGAGATCGCGGCATACCTTACCAGGATCGTCCGTAAGGAGACATTTGACCGCAAGGGCCTGATCTACGGCATGGGACATGCGGTCTATTCGATCTCCGATCCCAGAGAGCGCGTTTTCAGGGGTTTCGTGGAGCGTCTCGCCGGTGAGAAGGGTCGCGATAAAGACCTGCGGCTGTATGAGTCGATCGAAAGACTCGCGCCCGAGATCATCGCCCGCGAGCGCCGCATATACAAGGGTGTCAGTCCGAACGTCGATTTTTACAGCGGATTTGTTTATGAAATGATGGGTATCCCGAGAGAGCTGTTCACTCCTATATTCGCCGTAGCGAGGATCGTTGGCTGGAGCGCGCACCGCATCGAGGAGCTCGTAGAAAACAGCAAGATCATCCGCCCCGCGTACAAGAGCCTGGTCACCCGGAAGGACTACGAGGCGCTGGATGGCCGGCAGTAATTCTTTACGATAACAGACAGAAAAACCCCCTGCAGTCCTCTTTTAAAGAAACCGCAGGGGGTGTTCTCTTTTACCTGATCTCTTATTTGAAATCCTTTACATATACGCAGAGGTCGTCCTCTATTCCCTGATACTCGAAGCCCGCCTTAAGCGCTATCTTTTTCGTGATCTCCTGCTCAGGGTCACACTCGATGACCGCTTTTTTGCCCATCGCTGCGGTTCTGTCCGCGAGCTCCTTTGTGAGCGCGGTCGCATAACCCTTTCCCCAGTGCTTTTTCTTGAGCAGCCAGCCTATCTCCATGCTGTCATCGTCATAATCGTGCCAGATCACATAACCGACGAACTCACCATCGTCATTCTCCGCCGAATACACCGCAGGCGACTCTCCCAGCCCCGCTTCGCGGATAAAGTCCTTTACCTCCTCAATCGAATACGGAGGTTCAATGTACGTCATAACATCCGGATCGCCGAGTACTTCCATCAAGTCCTCCGCATCCGACTCAACCATATTCCTTATTTTCATTTCTGACCTTCTTTCCTCAGCCATGGTCCGGCCGTATCCCCGTATCCGGCCGTTCTCCCATTACCTGATATATTCCTTTCTCACCTTTTGCCAGGTCTCATAGACCTCGGACTTATTATCCACATCGCCCAATGTGCTGTCAATACCCTCGACCAGCGTCGGCGCGAATTCAATAAAAGGTGTGATCGGTTCTTTGCTGAGGAAATGCCTCGCATTCTCATAGCCGTGATCGGGTGCCGCATCAAATCTCAAGGCTTCAGGATATGCGCAGCGCAGCTCCCGCTCAAGCGCTTCGCAGTCTTTCATTTCGCAGAGCACCCAGATTTTGAGTATACGGATAATGATCGTGGTCTCATCAAAATAGGATATCTTCCCCGGGACCCTCATCCCGTCCATAAACCCATATGCCCAGTCACATATATGGATCGCTTCTTCGTACTTTTTCAGCTGGACATATGCTTCCACATAAGCCGCAACGAGTCTCATGATCTTTCCTATGCTCTCAAACAGAGCATACGAAACATTTGACAGACCTTCCTCATAATTTCCCGAGAATATCTGTGTACGTCCGATCTCGTCCGCATTGATGCCCGCAGCGTTGTTTTCCTTCAGCTTCTCCAGCGCGATATCGTTTTTGCCCTGCCACATGTAGGTATGCGCTATGTCATTCTTTATAGTCCACTCGTTGATCTTAGGATCCGTATTCTGAGTAAGGAGCTGCAGCGAAAGGTTGTGCAGCTCAAGAGCTCTTTCGAAATACGCGTCTTTTTTCTCAAACGTGCCCGCCAGCGCGAACAGCACCGCACAGTAATGGATCAGCTTGAAGTTGTTGGGATAGCGGGCTATAGCCTGTTCCGCGGCTTCAACGGCCTCTTTGAACCTGTGGCCGTCCCTGAGTTCTTTCAGCCGTGTGTAAACGGTCTCTTCATCCTCAGACTGCGCGATATACCCCAGCAGATAGTCGGTCGATACTCCGAAAAAGGCCGCCATCTCCATGATGATCGCGATATCGGGCACCGAGCTGCCGGACTCCCACTTGCTGACAGCTCCCACAGTAACTCCGAACGCACATGCCAGCTGCTCCTGCGTCATGGACTTGCTCTTCCTGAGTTTCCTGATATTCTCCGCGATCCTGATCTCCATACCTGCTCCTGTTGTCACGGTCAGTTTTGAAGCGCTGTGTGCAAAGCTGTTAAGCTTAGCTTACCTGTCACCGGTAGGTTCCTGCGGGTATAAGATATCGCTGTTGCCGGGACTTTATGAAAATCCGTGTTCGCTCAGATCGTCTTGAATAAGCCCACCAGCTTCGAGAAAACGCTTTCGCCGTTTTTCTCTTCAACAAGGTTTGCAAGCTCTGCGGCATCAAGGTTGTAAGCCTTCTCGCTCCTGTACCAGCTCTCTAACTGTCCGAATCTCTGATCTCTCATTTTTCTTACCTCCGTTGTTGTGTGTTTCCTGTTTGTTACTGAAACCATCATAAACCCGGTTGGTAAGTAAATGAATACACCGTTTGTAGAATTAGTATAATATTTATTTTACTAACAGTAAAGTGTGTTTGTCTTAAGACATTAGTCACCGCATTTTTCCAAAAAGAAAGGTGCGGGCGCGCAGAGCATTTTTTCCAAAACGATAAGGTTTTGTTTTGGAAAAAATGACTCGTTGCAGCCCGCACCGTACTATTTCACGAAACTAGCGCGTGCTATTGTCTCAAGCCTTGCCGTTAGAGCCGAGAACGAACTCGATCTTATGAGCAACCATGTCCTTAACAGCCTGACGAGCGGGCTTAAGGTACTGACGGGGATCGAAATGATCGGGATGCTCAGCGAAGTACTTGCGGATATTGCCGGTCATGGCAAGACGGATATCGGAGTCGATGTTGATCTTGCAAACAGCGCTCTCAGCCGCCTTACGAAGCTGCTCCTCGGGGATACCGACCGCGTCGGGCATATTGCCGCCGTACTGGTTAACCATCTTAACGAACTCCTGAGGAACCGATGAAGAACCGTGAAGAACGATCGGGAATCCGGGAAGTCTCTTGGTAACCTCTTCGAGTACGTCGAAACGAAGCGGAGGGGGAACAAGGATGCCGTCTGCATTTCTGGTGCACTGTGCAGCGGTGAACTTGTATGCGCCGTGTGAAGTACCGATAGCGATGGCGAGCGAATCGCAGCCTGTCTTGGTTACGAAATCCTCAACCTCCTCGGGATGAGTGTAGCTCTCCTTACCGGACTCTACAACAACCTCGTCCTCGATGCCTGCAAGTGTTCCGAGCTCAGCCTCAACAACTACGCCGTGAGCGTGAGCATACTCAACTACCTGCTTGGTAAGAGCAACGTTCTCCTCATAAGGCTTCGAAGAAGCGTCGATCATAACTGATGTGAATCCGCCGTCGATGCAGCTCTTGCACAGCTCGAAGCTGTCGCCGTGGTCAAGATGAAGCGCGATCGGGATATCGGGATGCTCGATAACAGCTGCCTCTACCAGCTTAACAAGGAAGGTGTGGTTCGCATAAGCGCGAGCGCCCTTGGAAACCTGAAGGATAACGGGGGACTTAAGCTCATCTGCTGCCTCGGTGATACCCTGAACGATCTCCATGTTGTTTACGTTGAAAGCGCCGACAGCGTAGCCGCCGTTATAAGCTTTCTTGAACATTTCTGTTGTGGTAACTAATGCCATAGAAAATCCATCCTTTCATAAATAATTCAGAAAACCTTAAATTTCCTCAATCGCTGTTATTATATCATAAAAATAAAGTTCTGCAAGGATAAATTAAACAGCGCGGCACAGCAAGGTGGGGCCACCACACAAAAGTGTGATGGCCCCATTCCCTTTATTCCTCATTGTCGTCGCCGAATGTGTCGTCTGCGCCCAGGTCCTCTTCGTCCTCGAAGAACTCGCCCGAATCGTAGAAGCCGTTGTCGGCACCGTCACCGTCGCCGGTCTCATAGTACTCGCCCGACTGGTCAAAGCCGTCGTAGTAACCGGACTCGGTGTAGTACTTGCCTGCCTCGTAGGCTGCATCGGTAGAAAGACTAACGTTGCGGTAGATCTTCATGCCGGTACCTGCGGGGATCAGCTTACCGATGATAACATTCTCCTTAAGACCGATAAGCGGATCGATCTTGCCGCGGCTGGCCGCCTCGGTAAGAACCTTCGTGGTCTCCTGGAAGGATGCTGCCGAAAGGAAGGAATTGGTAGCAAGCGCTGCCTTGGTGATACCGAGCATAACCTGCTTGCCCTCTGCGGGCTCCTTGCCCTCCGCGATCATCTGTGCATTTACATCGTCATAGTCGAGCACGTCAACCATGCTGCCGGGAAGAAGCGATGTATCTCCGTTGTTCTCGATACGGATCTTCTTCAGCATCTGGCGAACGATAACCTCGATGTGCTTATCATTGATCTCAACGCCCTGTAAGCGGTATACGCGCTGTACTTCCTGGATCATGTAGTCCTGAACGGCACGGATGCCCTTGATCTTCAGGATATCATGAGGATTAACGGAACCCTCGGTCAGCTCGTCGCCGGCCTCAAGAACCTGGCCGTCCAGAACCTTGATACGTGAACCGTAAGGGATGAGGTAAGCCTTTGTCTGAGGATTCTCGGGATCCTGTGAAGTAATGATAACTTCGCGCTTTTTCTTTGTATCGGAGATCGTAACAACTCCGCCGAACTCTGCGATGATCGCAAGTCCCTTGGGCTTACGCGCTTCGAAAAGCTCCTCGACACGGGGAAGACCCTGTGTGATATCGTCACCCGCAACACCGCCGGTGTGGAATGTACGCATCGTAAGCTGTGTACCGGGCTCACCGATCGACTGGGCTGCGATGATGCCGACTGCCTCGCCGACCTGAACGGGCTCACCCGTCGCCATGTTCGCACCGTAGCACTTTGCGCAGATGCCGAGGTGTGAGCGGCAGGTAAGGACTGTCCTGATCTTGACCGAAGCACCGAAATCGATATTGCCCTCCTCATCGGTAATGGGCTTTCCGTTCGAACCGATACCTGTCTTAATGATCTGAGCGGCACGCTTGGGTGTGATCATGTGGTTCTTCGCAACGATCACATTGCCGTCCTTATCAACTATGTCATTGCATGCGAAACGTCCGGTGATACGGCCCTCGAGGGACTCGATAACTTCCTTGCCGTCCGCAAATGCCTTAACTTCCATGCCGGGGATCTCATCAGCGCCCTCACAGCAGTCGTTCTCACGGATAATGAGCTCCTGTGAAACGTCTACGAGACGACGGGTCAGGTAACCCGAGTCGGCTGTACGAAGAGCTGTATCGGACAGACCCTTACGTGCGCCGTGTGCGGAAATGAAGTACTCCAGTACGTCAAGACCTTCACGGAAGTTAGCCTTGATGGGCAGCTCGATGGTCTTACCTGATGTATCTGCCATCAGTCCGCGCATACCGGCCAGCTGTTTGATCTGCTTGTCGGAACCACGCGCTCCGGAGTCTGCCATCATGTAGATGTTGTTGTACTTATCGAGACCTGCCATCAGCTTCTTTGTAATGCGGTCATCCGCATCCTTCCAGATGTCGATAACGGTCTTATAACGCTCCTCGTCGGTAATGAAACCTCTGTGGAACTGCTTGGATACCTTGTCTACGGTAGCCTCGGCCTCAGCGATGATGTCCTTCTTTTCCGGAGGAACGGTCATGTCCGAAATGGATACGGTCATGGCTGCGCGGGTCGAATACTTGTAACCAAGAGCCTTAACCTTATCAAGGGTCTCTGCGGTAACGATGGCTCCGTGGTTGTTGATGCACTTCTCAAGGATCTGCTTGAGCTGCTTCTTCTTAACGATGAAGTCAACCTCGAGGTCAAGGAAATGCTCCTTGTCCGAACGGTCAACATAGCCGAGATCCTGAGGAATAGCCTCGTTCAGTATGAAACGTCCGAGTGTGGTGTGAAGAACCTTTGTGATCTTCTCGCCTGTCTCGGGCCATACACCCTCACGGCGAACGTATATGGGTGCCTGAAGAGTGATAGCTCCGTTCTCGTATGCGAGGATGGCTTCGTTCTCGCTCTTGTAGCAGCCGTTCTCACCCTTATCGCCCTCTTTGAACAGAGACAGATAGTAGATACCGAGTACCATATCCTGCGAAGGAACGGCAACGGGACCTCCGTCCGAAGGCTTTAACAGGTTGTTAGGGCTAAGCATAAGGAAACGTGCCTCTGCCTGTGCCTCTACCGAAAGAGGAAGATGCACTGCCATCTGGTCGCCGTCGAAGTCGGCGTTGAAAGCGGTACAAACAAGGGGATGAAGCTTGATAGCCTTACCTTCTACAAGGATGGGCTCGAACGCCTGAATACCGAGTCTGTGCAGTGTAGGTGCACGGTTCAGCATTACGGGATGCTCCTTGATAACGTCCTCGAGCACGTCCCAAACCTCGTTCTGGAGGCGCTCAACCATCTTCTTTGCCTGCTTGATGTTGTTCGCGATCTGGCGCTCAACCAGCTCCTTCATAACGAAGGGCTTGAAGAGCTCGATGGCCATCTCCTTGGGGAGACCGCACTGGTAGATCTTAAGCTCGGGACCTACGACGATAACCGAACGGCCCGAATAGTCAACACGCTTGCCGAGCAGGTTCTGACGGAAACGTCCCTGCTTACCTTTGAGCATGTCGGAAAGTGACTTTAACGGTCTGTTGCCGGGGCCTGTAACCGAACGGCCGCGGCGTCCGTTATCGATCAGCGCGTCAACAGCTTCCTGCAGCATGCGCTTCTCGTTGCGGATAATGATCTCGGGCGCGCCGAGTTCAAGAAGTCTTCTCAGACGGTTATTTCTGTTGATGATACGACGATAGAGATCGTTCATATCGGAGGTGGCGAAACGTCCGCCGTCCAGCTGTACCATGGGACGAAGGTCCGGAGGAAGAACCGGGATAACGTCGAGGATCATCCACTCGGGACGGTTGCCCGACTCACGGAATGCCTCAACAACCTCAAGTCTCTTGATGATACGCGCGCGCTTCTGGCCTGTGGAGGTCTTAAGCTCTGCCTTGAGCTCCTCAGACTCCTTCTCGAGGTCGATAACGGAGAGCAGCTCCTTGACCGCCTCAGCGCCCATACCTGCGCGGAAGCTCTTTCTGCCAAACTCGCTCTCGGCGTCGATGAACTCCTTCTCGGTAAGAACCTGCTTGTAGAAGAGGTTGGTCTTTCCGGGATCGAGAACTATATAAGCGCCGAAGTAGAGGATCTTCTCAAGTACTCTGGGCGAGAGGTCGAGCATGAGACCCATGCGGCTCGGGATGCCCTTGAAGTACCAGATATGCGATACCGGAGCAGCCAGCTCAATATGTCCCATTCTCTCACGACGTACGGATGCCTTAGTTACCTCAACACCGCAGCGGTCGCAGACAACGCCCTTGAAACGAACCTTTTTATATTTTCCGCAATGGCACTCCCAGTCCTTTGTGGGTCCGAAGATCTTTTCGCAGAAAAGACCGTCCTTCTCGGGCTTAAGAGTACGATAGTTGATGGTCTCGGGCTTCTTAACCTCGGCTCTTGACCACTCGCGGATCTTCTCGGGAGAAGCAAGCTGGATGCGGATCGCATCGTAGTTAACTTCCTTCACTCCGTTTTCCATATTGTAATTGGAATCCATTATGTGTTACTCCCTTTCGTAAAATATTCCGGGAAATATCGAAATCAACCGGTTTTTTAGTTACTGCTCATCGGAATCGGACTGATCTTCTTCTGAAGGGAGATCATCTACATCCGTAAAGGACTCAAAGCTGTCGATATCGAACTCGTCCATAGGCGTGTAGGAATCGTAGTAGCCGTCGATCTCATCCTGAGGAACCTCAGAATAACCGGCCTCACCGTAATCCTCGCCATAGCCTGCGTTGTAATCGTCATTGCCTTCCTTCCAGGCATTGCCGTCACCCTCGCCGTAGTCGATATCCTCGGTCAGCTTAACCTCCTGGCCGTTCTCGTCAAGTACGGTAACATCGAGAGCCAGCGACTGGAGCTCCTTAAGGAGAACCTTGAAGGACTCGGGGATACCGGGCTCGGAGATGTTCTCTCCCTTAACGATAGCTTCGTAGGTCTTTACACGACCTGTAACATCATCGGACTTAACCGTCAGGATCTCCTGAAGTACATGAGCTGCGCCGTATGCTTCAAGAGCCCAAACCTCCATCTCACCGAAACGCTGGCCGCCGAACTGAGCCTTGCCGCCCAGAGGCTGCTGTGTAACGAGTGAGTAAGGACCGGTTGAACGTGCATGGATCTTATCGTCAACCAGATGGTGGAGCTTAAGGTAATGCATGAATCCGATCGTAACCGCTCCGTCGAAGTACTCACCGGTGCGGCCGTCGCGCAGACGAACCTTACCGTCGCGGTTGATCGGAACTCCGCCCCACTCCTTACGCGCGTCTTCCTGATGCGCAAGGAGAAGCTCGAACATTTCCTTATCAAGCACCTTCTTGTATTTCTTCTCGAACTCGCCTTCCTCGCCGTTTACATAGACGTTGGCCATTTCGAGAGTATCCATGATATCGTACTCGTTCGCGCCGTCAAATACGGGCGTCGAGATATTGAATCCAAGTACCTTTGCGGCCAGGCTCAGGTGGATCTCAAGAACCTGTCCGATATTCATACGTGAAGGAACACCCAGAGGGTTCAGCACGATGTCGAGAGGTCTGCCGTTCGGAAGGAAAGGCATATCCTCTACGGGAAGCACGCGGGAAACAACACCCTTGTTTCCGTGACGGCCCGCCATCTTATCGCCGACCTGGATCTTACGCTTCTGAGCGATGTAAACGCGTACGGTCTCGTTTACGCCGGGCGACATCTCATCGCCGTTGTCGCGTCTGAATACCTTTGCGTCAACAATGATACCGAACTCGCCGTGAGGCACGCGGAGCGAAGTATCACGTACTTCTCTCGCCTTCTCACCGAAGATCGCGCGGAGCAGCCTCTCCTCTGCGGTCAGCTCGGTCTCTCCCTTGGGAGTAACCTTACCTACCAGGATATCGCCCGCACGAACCTCTGCGCCGACGCGGATGATGCCGCGGTCGTCCAGATCCTTTAACGCGTCGTCGCCGACACCGGGAACGTCGCGTGTGATCTCTTCGGGTCCGAGCTTGGTGTCACGGGCCTCAGCCTCGTATTCCTCGATATGAACCGATGTATAAACATCTTCTTTAACAAGACGCTCACTGAGCAGTACCGCATCCTCGTAGTTGTAACCTTCCCATGTCATGAAACCGATCAGAGGGTTGGTACCGAGTGCCAGCTCGCCGTGGTCTGTCGAAGGACCGTCGGCGATAACCTGTCCTGCCTTTACAACATCGCCCTTATTAACGATGGGACGCTGGTTGATGCAGGTACCCTGGTTGCTTCGTGTGAACTTTAAGAGCTTGTGCTCTTCCTTCGAGCCGTCCTCGCAGCGGATGGTGATGTAATTGGCGGTAGCGCGCTCGATCTTGCCGTCGTGCTCGGCCAGTACGCAAACACCCGAGTCAACGGCTGTCTTTGCCTCCATGCCCGTGCCGACCGCGGGAGCCTGGCTCCTCAAGAGCGGAACGGCCTGACGCTGCATGTTCGAACCCATCAGGGCACGGTTCGCATCGTCGTTCTGCAGGAACGGGATAAGCGCTGTAGCTACGGAGAATACCATCTTGGGCGATACGTCCATCAGATCGACCTTAGCCTTCTGATACTGTGAGGTATCCTGTCTGAAACGTCCCGAAATGTTGCTGTGGATGAAGTGACCCTGCTCATCAAGGGGCTCATTCGCCTGCGCAACAACGTATTTATCTTCCTCGTCGGCGGTGAGGTAAACAACCTCATCGGTAACAACGGGATCGGCGGGATCGGACTTGTCCACCTTGCGGTAGGGAGCCTCGATGAAGCCGTATTCATTGATCCTTGCGTATGACGCAAGTGAGTTGATCAGACCGATGTTGGGACCTTCGGGTGTCTCGATGGGACACATACGGCCGTAATGCGTATAGTGTACGTCTCGAACCTCGAATCCGGCACGGTCACGGGAAAGTCCGCCGGGGCCGAGCGCCGAAAGTCTTCTCTTGTGAGCAAGCTCACCGAGAGGGTTATGCTGGTCCATGAACTGTGACAGCTGGGAGCTTCCGAAGAACTCCTTAACAGCCGCGGTCACGGGTTTGATATTGATAAGGGACTGAGGGCTTACGCCTTCGAGGTCCTGTGTGGTCATTCTTTCGCGAACGGTACGCTCCATACGTGCCAGACCGATGCGGTACTGGTTCTGGAGCAGCTCGCCTACGCAGCGGATACGGCGGTTTCCGAGGTGATCGATATCATCCTTGAAGCCGATGCCGTGCTCGATGTGAATGTTATAGTTGATCGAAGCGAGGATATCCTCTTTGGTGATATGCTTCGGGATCAGCTCGTTAACATGACGCTTGATCTGCTCCTTGAGCTCCTTTTCGTCGGAGAACTCGTCGAGCAGAGCCTTCAGCTCGGGATAGTAAACAGCCTCGTTGATGCCCAGCTCCGCAAGAACCTTATCGGTGCACTTGAAAGGAACATGTGCCGCAAGATCTACCATCCTGTTGGAGAGAACCTTAACATTGCGCTCCTCGGCCTGAACGGTAACGGAGAAAACGCCCGAGTTCTGGATCTTGTCCGCCAGCTCGTTGTCAACCCTGCTGCCTGCCGCCGCAATGATCTCGCCGGTATCGGTATCAACAACGTCCTCGGCGAGAACGAAGCCTACGATGCGGTTATGCATGTGGAGCTTCTTGTTGAACTTGTAACGTCCGACCTTGGCCAGATCGTAACGTCTCGCGTCGAAGAACATGCTGTTGAGGAGTGATTCTGCGCTCTCTACGGAAACGGGCTCGCCGGGACGAAGCTTTTTGTAGAGCTCCTTGATGCCGGCCTCGTAGGAATCCTCATCCAGAGGGTTCTTCTCGAAGGAAGCCTCGATCTTCTTCTCATCGCCGAACATCTCGATGATCTCGGCCTTGGTGCCGATACCAAGCGCACGGAGGAAGGTGGTAACGGTAACCTTACGGTTACGGTCAACTCTTACGTAGAAAACATCGTTCGAATCGGTCTCATACTCAAGCCATGCACCGCGGCTCGGGATAACCTGGCTGGAGAACAGCCTCTTTCCGAGCTTATCGTGCGCGATGTCAAAGTAGATTCCGGGGGAACGTACCAGCTGGCTGACGATAACTCGCTCTGCGCCGTTGATAACGAACGTACCTGTCTCGGTCATGAGGGGGAAGTCGCCCATGAATATCTCATGGTCCTTGATCACATCCTCGTCCTCTTTATTGTGAAGTCTAACTTTAACCTTGAGGGGCGCCGCGTAAGTCGCATCACGTTCCTTACACTCTTCAATGGTATACTTAACGTCATCCTTGCATAACTGAAAACTGATGAACTCAAGACTCAGCTTACCGTTATAGTCCTCGATGGGAGAAATATCACGGAATGCCTCGGTAAGACCCTCGGTAAGGAACCATTCGTATGATTTCTTCTGGACCTCAATGAGGTTGGGCATCTCCAGTACTTCTTTTTGCTTCGAGTAGCTCATTCTTACGCCCTTACCGACGTGGATCGGACGTATTCTGTTCTTTTCAATCATTGATGTTTTCACCTCTCGAAAGTTATAGTGGGACCTGCAATTTTCGCACAAAAGCCACAAGACAATAAACCTTTTCTAACAAAAAGGCTTGCCTCGTGTCATTGTAAAAAATTTTAAAAAATCCCTTTGCAATAGTCGTGAAATATGCTATAATATTACTGTTATAGGCATAAATCCACAAATACGCATCATTCATAATAACACGCTTTTGTCAAAGTGTCAACTGTATAAAAGTAATAAAATGCTCCCGTTCATGCGGGAGCATTTCTTGCTTTCTGCACTTATCTCCGAAGCGTTCCGGCTCGTCATGCCTCTTCCGGCACCTCTTCCCAGGTCCCTATCCTGCTTATGATATTTTTATAAATACGGTTAAAGAAGAATGTGGTGGCAGCCGCCGACATGACCTCGGCGATCGGGAAGGACCACCATACATAGTCCACATTCCCGAGCTGCGCCAGCAGGATCGCGGCGGGGATCAGCACCACGATCTGTCTCATGATCGATGTGATCATGCTGTAAACGCTGGTGCCGAGCGCCTGGAACATCGAACCGGTAACTATGCAGTACGCGGCAACAGGGAAATGCACACCGATCACGCGCAGCGCGACCCTGCCGATCGCGAGCATCTCATCGGATGCGTCGAATATCTTAAGCAGCGGCGTCGGGAATACCTCAAACGCTATCACTCCGAACAGCATGATCACGGTCGCGAGTACCCACGCAAAACGCCAGGTCTTCATCATGCGGTCACGCTTGCCCGCTCCGTAATTGTAAGCGACGATAGGGATCAGTCCGTTGTTGAGTCCGAATATCGGCATGAATATGAAGCTCTGGAGCTTGAAATATACGCCGAATACCGCGACCGCGGTGGACGAGAAGCCTATCAGCACCTTGTTCATGATATAGACCATCAGTGATCCGATCGACTGCATGATGATCGAAGGCACGCCTATCCTGTATATCTGCGCTATCATCGCGCCGTCGGGCCTGAAGCCCTTAAGCCTGATGTTTATCTCCTTGTTTTTCTTAACGTTCAGTACGCAGGCAATGACCGCCGCTATGATCTGTCCCGCGACCGTAGCCGCAGCGGCGCCGCGGATACCCATCTTAGGCGCGCCAAGCAGTCCGAATATCAGGATCGGGTCGAGGATGAGGTTGATTATGGCGCCCGTACCCTGAGTGATCATCGAGAGCATCGTCCTGCCCGTCGAGATCAGCAGTCTCTCAAATATGAACTGTCCGAAGATACCGAACGAAAATGTCAGGATTATGGTCAGATACTGTTCGCCGTACGCGATGATCTCGGCGTCCTGAGTCTGGCTCCTGTAAAAAGGTCCCACAACGGTCAGTCCGATCACGAGAAACAACAGGTAACTCAGCAGTGCCAGGAAAATGCCGTTTTCCGCGGTCTTGTCCGCCTTTGCGAAATCCTTCTCTCCGAGCGCTCTCGAAAGTATCGCGTTGATGCCGACACAGGTTCCGCCCGCGAGAGCTATCATCAGCGTCTGCAGCGGAAACGCCATCGATACCGCGGTCAGCGCGTTCTCGCTGATGCGCGATACGAATATACTGTCTACGATATTGTACAGTGCCTGTACGAGCATCGATGCCATCATCGGCAGCGACATGCTCACAAGCAGCTTTTTTACGGGCATTACGCCCATTTTGTTTTCAGCCATTAATTACAGTTGTCCTTTATAAAAATCATTATCCGCCGTCGTTAAGCGAACATACGCGCGCCCAGCGAAACCGGATCCATGGCGTAGCTTATCGCCTGATCCCTGTCGATCTGATGGTTGACGTAGAGCTCAAACAGCGCGTCGTCCATGATCTGCATACCCTGGCGCTTGTTGGCCTGCATGATGCCGCCTATCTGATGCGTCTTGCCCTCGCGGATCATTGCGCGGATCGAAGGATTGGCGAGCATGACCTCAAACGCCGCCCTGCGGCCCTGGTTGTCCGCGATCGGGATCAGCTGCTGGGAAATGATGCCCTCGATAACGGCCGCCAGCTGGCTGCGTACCTGTGTCTGCTGATAAGGCGGGAACGCATCGATGATACGGTCGATCGTATTGGTCGCGCCGAGTGTGTGCGTCGTCGAAAATACCAGATGTCCGGTCTCTGCCGCGGTCAGCGCGGTCGAAATGGTCTCGGCATCCCTCATCTCGCCGATAACTATGACGTCTGGATTGTCCCTGAGCGCCGAAGTGAGCGCCGTGGAGTAGCTCCTGGTGTCCGTGCCGATCTCGCGCTGGTTGACGATCGACATCTTATGCGGATGCAGGTATTCGACCGGGTCCTCGAGAGTGATGATGCTGTATGCGTAGGTACTGTTGATCAGGTCGATAAGGGACGCGAGCGTGGAAGTCTTGCCCGACGCCGTGGGACCGGTGACCAGCACGAGTCCGCGTCTTTTATGCACGAGCTCCGTTACTGCCTCGGGAATGCCAAGCTCTGCCGCAGAAGGGATCTGCTCTCCCACCAGACGGATAGTCATGGCAAGAGAACCTCTCTGCAGATAGAGGTTTGCGCGGTAACGCCCGATGCTCGGTATCGAATAAGAAAAATCGACCTCGCCCTGTTCCTCAAATCGCGGAACCAGTTTTGCGGGCAGGATCGAATAAACCAGATCGTGCATGTCCTCGGGCGTAAGCCTCGAGCCCTCGATTGCTTTTAGTTCGCCGTAAATACGCACCTTGGGCGGTGCGCCGACCGAAAGATGCAGGTCTGAACCCTTCATCCCCGCAGCTTTCTCAAGCAGCTCCTGAATCGTAACCATATAAAATCCCCCAAGAAGTATCGGACGACTGAAAATGCAATTTTCATTCGTCTTCGAAGACCGAGTCGATCAGCATCAGCAGTTCCAGAACGCTCTGGAAATTCTCTTCCATGCCCTCTTCCATCCATCTGAGAGTCCCCTGCCAGCTCGCGTTCTGTCTGAACATAACCCTCATCCTGAGTGTCGCGAGGTCACCGCTGACATTGTGCGAGTACAGTTCCTTTGTCGGGGCGCTCCGGACCCTGATCACGGGCGGATGCTGCGCCTTGTCCTCCTCGGTCTCGAAGCTGCGGATATCCATCGTGGAATGGGGATAGTCAAAATTATCAAATATGTACTCGATCTGCCGGATCATATCCATGCAGTTCTCAAAAAAAAGAGCATCCCTGTAATACGCGTTGAACAGACGGCCGCGGATCTCTCCGCCGTCGTAAGTATCTATGCAAAGCCTAAGATAGCACATCTCGTTCTTGATGCGCGACGCTCTAGCAATTGACATAACTGCCTCCGCAAATACAAAGTTCTCTACAAGTACATTATATATCGAAACACTAGGCAAGTAAACAGAAAAAACCTCCGAGTTTCCCCGGAGGTTTTAGGAAAATCAATCGGTATTAAATTACTTAAGAGTAACCTTTGCTCCAACTTCCTCGAGCTTCTTCTTGATCTCTTCAGCCTCAGCCTTGCTAGCGCCTTCCTTGATAACCTTGGGAGCGCCGTCAACGGTATCCTTAGCTTCCTTGAGGCCAAGTCCGGTGATCTCACGAACAACCTTGATAACCTTAACCTTCTCAGCGCCTGCTTCGGTAAGCTCTACGTTGAACTCGGTCTTCTCTTCCTCAGCTGCTGCTGCGGGGCCAGCTGCTACAACAACGCCTGCTGCTGCGCTAACGCCAAACTCTTCCTCACAAGCCTTAACGAGGTCGTTAAGCTCTAAAACGGTCATGCCCTTGATAGCATCGATAAATTCCTGTGTAGTCATTTTAATATCCTCCGTAATTAATTAATAGTGCTGCGCCGACTGTGCGCAATAAGTCATGCGTTCTCCTGCTGCTTCTCCGCGATCTGCTTGAGTACACGGGCGAAGTTGGTAACAGGTGACTGCAGTGAACCAAGTAACTTGGAAATAAGTACTTCCCTTGAAGGGATGGTAGCGATAACCTTGCATCCTGCCTCATCGTAGTAGGTACCGTCGATAACGCCGGCCTTGAACTGAAGAGCGGGGATGTTCTTCATGTTATCAGCTAAGATTCTTGCGGGTGCGGTAGCATCTTCCTTTGCGATAGCTACAGCCGTTGTTCCCTCGAGAACGCCGTCAAGCTGCGCGTAATCGGTTCCCTCGAAAGCTCTCTTAAGGAAGGTGTTCTTGTATACCTTGTATACAACACCGGCTTCTCTTAAGGACTTACGAAGTGCCGTATCCTGCTCAACGTTGATTCCGCAGTAGGTAACAACTACGATAGCCTTGGCATCCGCAACGTGGCCCTTGATCTCATCGATAATGGGGGCCTTAAGTTCAACCTTTGCCATTTGATTTTCCTCCTATCTTATTTTTGGGAGGCGATAAAAATCGGCCCCCCTGCCTGAACAGGAGAGCCGTATAAGTCATAATTATAAACAGATACATTCTCATCCTCGGCGGGCGATCCTAACGGATCTTACACGCTGTAAAAGCGTACCAGCTGTCTTCGGGCAATGGGTGTGAAACATCACAACCTCGAGTATATTATCATGCATGTATTCTGTTGTCAAGCATTTTTTCCGGCAATTTGCAGCCGGCTTACAACCTCACCTGCTGCCGCGCAGGGATATCCCCGCCGTCCGAACCAGCGCAGCTCCGAGCAGCAGCCAGAATATGGGGCTCACCGTAACGCAGCTGTCATTGATGATGCCCGTGATCATGTATCCCACGCAGGCTCCGAACAACCCCGCGTCTGCGTACGTGAACTGCTTTGCCCTTATCATGCCGATAAAGCGTACGATCACGAATACGAACAGCGCGAGCATTGACAGCAGATAAGGCAGGCCGTTCGAGACAAAACTCTGGATGTACCAGTTATGAGGCCTGTCGATCACGTATTTGGTCGAGCCGTTGGTGTTTAAGAGACCGACCATCTCGTTCTGCAGGAAATTAAAGGCGAAGTTGCCGCAGCCCTTTCCGATAAGAAGGCATTCTGCCATCACCGGCAGCGACTGTATCCAGATATAGCCGCGCCCCGTACCGAAACCGTAAAATTTCTCGAAACCGGTCACTTTAGGCTGGGGTATCCTGTCCTCGAGCTTTTCGCCCTGGATAAAAGACCTGAAGCCTTCTTCGGTCAAAGCGAACTGCGCGGGTCCGTCGTAGCCGAAGCAGAAATATACCATCCTGCCCTCGGTGGCGACCGTTATCATGTCGAACCTCGGATCCGCGGGCGCCACGCCCTCCAGATGGAGATCGACCCTGTCGTTGTCAAAGCGCGAATACTGTGTGCCGAGCGTATTCCCGACGTAGTCCATGAAGTTTATGCAGTCGACAAAAGCCTTTTCATCCGTTGTCTTTGAAAGATACTCCGAAAGCTTTTTCCTGTCCACGCTGCAGACCAAAGTATCCTCGCCCGAGGTAAAGAACAGCATGCCGTAGTTCAGTTCCGCCTTGTCGAGCTTAAACAGTCTCTCCGCTCTGGCTGCGGGACCGCTCGCCGCCTGCGTTCCGTTCTTCGCGCGCACGGCCGCAGCGACACCAACGACCGCGGCTATGCACAGCACCGCCGCAGCGGCTGCCGATATGAGAACCTTTTTCGGCTCTTTTTTGAGTTTAAGCATCGAAGGAATGAGCGCGAGCGGTATGCTCACAATGAGACTCGCCTCGGCAGCCCTCGAATGCGATCCGTACATCGCGACGCTCATAAGTACGAGTGCCGCAAGCCGCAGACATTTTTGCCCCCGTCCCTTTGCCTCCGCATAAAGTGCAGCGTCGAGTGGGATCATGAGTGCCGCGAAACCTCCCAGAAAACCGGGGTTGTTGAACATCAGCGAGGCCTGCCCGGTAAAATACAGGCTCCTGATGCTCTCGGCCAGTTCCCTAAGCTCTGCGGACGAGATCAGATGCTGCACGAACCTGAACTCCAAAACAGGCTTTACGAGCAGCTCCACACACGAGAGCGTGCCCGCGGCGATCGAAACGATCGTTATAAAACCTTTGAGCAGCTCGACCGCGTCGTCCTTTCGCATGTAATAGATACCGAAAAGGCAGACCGCCAGATACGAGATCAGCGCGAGGTAACCCTCATATTCGGTATGCACTCCGAGGAATGCCACTTTTGTGTTTTTTGAGAACGCGAGCGAAAGGCTCGCGAACAGGAGCATGCCGCCCATAAACGCAAAGGCCGGCCATATCCTCCCGAACTTCACCGTATCAAGATGCTCCGGATGGTCCGGGAATATCATCTCACCCGCAAAAAAGAGTATCGCAACCGCCGCAAAGGCGGCGATTGCGATTTCTTTCGGATACAGTGCTATGTCGCATATACGCCCGTTCGTTGTGGTGAACCAGTAATTCTCATCCGCGGTGACGGTCAGGACCGTCACTCTCGCGATAAAAGGATATACCGAAAAGAAGATCAGCGAAAGGATGATGAATACCTTTTCGTAGCCTCTGGTCACCGCTTCGGGTGTATGTACGCGTTTATTGTTCCGTTTGTATTTCATGCCTATTTCTTGACTTTGACTTTGATCTTAAAGGTTTTCTTTGTTCCGTCAAACATTACAAAGGTTGCTTTGATCGTTGTCGATCCCTTCTTGACACCCGTGATCACACCGCTGTATTTGTCAACCTTTGCTATCGACTTCTTCGACGACTTGAAGGAAACCTTTGCGAAGGTGTTGTTGTATGCGGCGGACAGATCCGTAACCACATTGAGGCCCCAAGGATATGTATAAACAATATCCGCTGTCTTGCCCTTCTTCAGCGTGATCTGATCGGGCATCGCGATCTTGCTAAGTATCTCCTTGCTCGTATCGGTAAACTCGTAAGTAACGGGATTCCAGTAGCTGCGGTAGTCTGTGCTGAGGTTGTATATCCATTCCGCCGATGTGGTGCCGGACGTAACCCTTGCAAAATCGATGGCGTCACAATAGCCGTAATCGGGGAACGCCCTTACTGTGGCGGGAAGCTCAACCGTGATATATCTCATATCATAATCATAATCACCGGTATAAGCACTGCCGAAGCAGTAATTCCTCATAGTCACGCAGCCCCTGACAACCTTGATTTCCTTCTTTCCGAGCGGAACCGTATAGAGGATCTGCTTATCCTTGCTGTAGAGGCAGCCGTCATAGGTGGAATAGGTTTCGTTATCCGAATCCACGGTATATTGCTGAAGATTCGGAGCGCCGCCGTAAAATGCGTCAGAATCACTGAAATATGTCAGCGACGCGGGCAGATTGATCGTCTTAAGCTTAGTGCATTCGTCAAGATATGCGCCGAAATATCTTACGCCTTCGGGCACATCAAGTGTAGTAAACTGACAGCCGTTTATCGCGCCTTCTTCGATCGATGTGCAATCGGAGCGCAGATCCAGTTTTGTTTTATTTTTAGCATAGTATATCAGCGAATAGCCGTCCGGGTAATAATCCTTTTTGTATATTCCCGAACCGGTCTTTATGATCGCTTCGGAATAGTCTCCGTCTATCGAAACGCTGCCGTAATAGCCGTTAAACGCTGCGGTATCGACATATTCAAGCGTCGAGGGAAGCTTGATCGTATCCGCAGCCAGGCCTGTGAACACATATTGCTGGATACTGAGCAGATTCTTTGAGACCTTCAGTTTCTTAACGTTGCCGCCTCCGTACAGAGCGTACTCATCCAGATAAAGTACCGAATCGGGCATATTGATCGTGGTGACCGCATATGCGCCGCAAAGCGCTTCGCTGCGGATACCGAGAGTTCCCTCTTTGATATTAAGGTTAGGCTTATTCGCCGCCGTAACAAGGAATTTATCAGCGTCATACAGGCTGCCGTCATAGACCTCATAGTAAGGATTATTCTTATCTATGGTAATGAGCGAATAATCATCACAGCTTAGGTTATTGACTGTCGCAGGGATCGTGACTTTAAGATCGGGGCACCCGGACTGTCGATATGTCTCGAGACCCTTGTTCAGCTTAAGGCTCTTCAGACCGGACATCTCGCTGACGCTCAGGATCGAAAGCGAATCGGGAAGCGTAAGCGATGTAAGCGACGGAATATAGTACAGATAAAGGTTATCGGTTCCGTTGCCTATTTTCAGAGTGGTAAGCTTTTCCAGCGAAGTCAGAGTTATCGATGCAACATCCTTCGGAATGACCAGCTCCTCCAGATCCTGCGCCGAGGAAATATAAATACTGCTGTACTCACCCTTGATCGTAAGCTTCCTGATCCCGGAATTGTACAGATACAAAGAGATGGATTCAGCCCCGGTATCCGCAGGGATCGTAACCTCCTCGGTGGGGTTCAATATCTCGCCGAGAGTTCCCCAATCGTTGACCGAAAATTCAGTCTCCGCCGCCGAAGCAGGCATGACATCGCTGAACACGAATGTCTGGATAGCCATAGCCAGGAAAGTGATAAACGCGATTGCTTTTCTGACAGATCTGCTCATTTTCATACCTCCTGTTAGTTTTATTCTATACCATTTCATTCTTTATCTTACACCATCAACGCAAAAAAACAATCACTCTTATATGTGATTTCCGAGCGGTGCTTCAGACTTTTTCCGCATTTCTTTCGGAATAATGTCCTTGCTCTTATTAATTCTGTTTTTGTGTTTATAATCTTTTAATTACATAAACTCCTGTTTTTCAATACATAATTCGTGACAAATCATAAATTATAGTGTATAATCAGCGTGATCCCCCCTGACACGATTGTCATACGTTCGGACATTTTTGTCGGGCAACAGTAAACCCGCCGTTCCACGAGAGGAGACCATTATATGAAATTCAAAAAAATCAGCACCCGCATGCTCACCTTCGTTCTTCCGGTACTGATCATCCCGATGCTGATACTGACCCTCGTCAGTATCGCCAGCAGCCAAAAGGCCATCGGCGAACAGCTCGACAACAGAATGTACGCCGAACTTTCGGCCGCTGAAAGAAATGTCGAAGAGAAATTAAAAGGTATTTCCACTGCTGCGACCATAATTTCCGACATGGTAGCAGGCAACTATACACATACCAGTGCCAGAGAGTATCAGAACATACTCACCCGCATCATCCAGTCGGATGACATGATCCTCGGCAGCGGACTGTGGTTCGAGCCATATGCCTTCGATGCCGCCCTGGAGTATTTCGGGCCTTATATATACAAGGACGGCGGTCAGATCACCGTCACCTACGAATACAGCAACGCAGAATACAATTATTTCATACAGGAATACTATTTAAACGCAAAGAATTCCACTTCGGCCGTCATTACCGACCCCTATTACGATCCCACTTCCGGGCTCATAATGAGTACCTGCTCCGCCCCGATCCTCTCGGATGACGGCAAGTACATTGGCTGCGTCACCGTCGATATCGAGCTTTCTTCGATCACCGATCTGGTAAACGACATAAGCGTCGGCAAGACCGGCAAAGCCATCATGCTTGACAGCGTCGGCACATATCTGGCCGGCGTCGACGATTCCAAGATCGCGAACGCGTTGAAGATCACCGAAGACAGCGACAGGGAAATGGCCGGTGTCGGAGCCGCCGTTATGGGCCGGGCGACCGGTACCGAGAACATGAGCTCGGGCAGAGGTGCCGAAACCGTATATTATACCACAGTGCCCTCGACCGGCTGGAAGCTCATGATACATATCACGGATTCCGAGATCTACAGCTCGATCAACCGACTCATGCTCATCATGGCTCTCGTTTCGGTCATCGCGGTCATCGTTGAGATACTTCTCATATCTCTGGTTATAAGGGATATTTCCAAAAAGACGATCTACGTCAAGAATTTCGTCGGAGAACTCTCTCAGGGCAATTTCACCGTCGACCGCCTGAATGTGACTTCCGAGGACGAGATCGGCGTTATGAGCGGCGCCTTAAACGAGATGTACGACAACAACAAGGGCATAATCAGCGGCATCGCGGGTTACGCGGCTTCCCTCGACAAATCATCCTCGCAGATGAACGAGGCTTCCGTCGAGCTGGCTGACAAATTCGAAGACATCCGCAATATGACCGGCCGCGTAAACGACGAAATGAGTACCACCAGTTCCGCTACCGAAGAGGTCAACGCTTCCTCGGAAGAGGTTCTCGCAAATATCACGATGCTTACGGGCGAGACCGATCAGACGATGAACATGAGCAAAGAGATCGTTGCCCGTGCCGCCGAGATCGAGCAGCAGTCCAAAAAGTCTTTTGAGACCGCGCAGGAGCTTACCGAAAAGTACCAGAAGCAGCTTGAGCGCAGCATTGAGGGCGCTAAGGTCGTTGCCAATGTCAGCACTCTGGCCGATGTCATCTCCAATATTGCTGAGGAGATCAATCTGCTCTCGCTGAACGCTTCCATCGAATCGGCACGCGCAGGCGAAGCCGGCCGCGGATTCGCAGTTGTTGCCAATGAGATCGGTTCCCTCGCGGGCAATACCACAGAGACCGTCGGCGCTATCCAGAAAACGATCGGCGAGGTTCAGGCCGCATTTACCGAGCTTACCGACTCGGCCAACGAACTGCTTGAGTTCCTCAAGTCCACCGTTACGCCTGATTACCGCAACTTCGTCACCGTTGCCGACCAGTACGGCAAGGATGCCGAGAGTTTCAAGGAAAGCAGCGACAACATCTCAAATATGGCCCAGAGCATCAGGACCATCATCGGCGAAGTTACGATGGCTATCCAGGAGATCGCCGACGCCACTTCGGAAACCACCGAGATCAGCCGCAGTATCATGGACAATGTAGAAGCGGTATCCGGTCATATAAACAATGTCGCGAATATGGCCGGCGAACAGCAGCTCATATCGGATTCGCTTAACGAAACCGTTTTGAAATTTAAACTGTAACCATAAGGAGGCACACACATGTTGAACGATCTGCCCGCCGATATCGAGGTTCTCGATAATCTGGACATCAGCAAACTCGATCCCATGATGAGAGATTACGTCTTCAGCTCTTATTTCCTCGCGCGTCTCATCACAAAGACCACCGACGAAAACAAGGCCTTAAAGCGCGAAAACGCCGCGCTCAGGGCTCAGGTGGAAGAATGCGCCGAGCTCAAGAAGAGAATCGACGCATTAAAGACGATCATAGACGAGGTAGGTGAGCTCCGGATCCCCGAGGCCGCTGCCACCGTACCCGAGGAGGCTCCCGCCGCTGAGGCCGAAGAGCCCAGATCCGACGGTTTCATGGCGGTCAATCGCGCCAATATCCGTGCCATGGCCGAGCAGGCCGAGTCCGAGATCGCTGCCGTGCCCGCGCCCGACGCGATCCCCGAGCCCGCAGCCGCGGCGGTTCCCGAACCTATGGCTGAAGCAGTTCCCGAGGCTGTGACTGAGGCTGCAGCCGAACCTGCAGATATCCCCGCAGAACCCGCACTCGATGCGATCCCCGATATATCACTTGACGCAGACATCCCTGCTGAACCCGATATCGCCGCTGTTCCAGATATCTCATTTGATGCGGATATCCCCGCAGAACCCGATATAGCCGCAATCCCTGATATATCGCTCGACGCGGATATCCCCGCAGATACTGATATCGCCGTAGTTCCTGATATCTCACTTGATGCGGATATCCCCGCAGAGCCCGATATAGCCACGATTCCCGATATATCGCTCGACGCGGATATCCCCGCAGATACGGAAACAGCTCCCGAGCCTGTGGCTGAGGCAATTCCTGAGCCCGCAGTCGAAGCAGTTCCCGAACCGGTTGCCGAGGCAGTTCCTGAGCCTACTCCCGAGCCCGTTGCTGAATCAGTTCCCGAACCCGCTGTAGAGGCAATTCCCGAACCTGCGCCTGCCGCAGAATCAGCACCCGCTCCGGCACCCAAACCTGCGGCCAAACCGAAAGCAGCCGCCAAGCCCAAAACTAAGGCTGCGGCTCCCAAGGCTGCTGCGCCCGCTCCCGAACCTGTCGCCGAAGCAGCTCCCGAACCGATTCCCGAACCTGTAGTCGAGGCAGTTCCCGAGCCGGTTGTTGAGGCAGCCCCCGAGCCCGTTCCCGAGCCCGTGGTTGAGGCAGTTTCCGAACCCGCTCCCGTTCCCGAGCCTGCTCCCGAACCCGTTGTCGAAGCAGCTCCTGAACCTGTTCCTGAGCCCGTTGTCGAAGCAGCTCCTGAGCCTGCTCCCGCACCCGCGGCACCTGCAGTCGAGATCCCTTCGGATCCCAATGCAGCTCTTACTCCCGAGCAGATCGCGGCCATGTTCGCTGCCAACGCTGCTCCCACCGAGCCCGCTCCGGCACCCGAGCCTGTGCCTGCTCCTGCAGCACCTGCAGCTCCCGCTGTCGAGATCCCTTCCGATCCCAACGCGGCCATGTCACCCGAACAGATCGCGGCTCTCTTTGCAACACTCGGACAATAAATCAAAATACACCGGCTTCCGCAAGTTCTGCGGAAGCCCTCTTCTTCACTAACAAAGGCCGGCGTACGTGTGAGATCATCCCAAAACGGTAGGGAGCGACTGAGCCGCGCGAGCACTGTGCGCGTTCGAAGGCGACCCTTATTTTCTTGCGTCGCCGGGAGAACGCGACAATTAGTGCGATGCCCGGCGAAGGCAGCCGACCGTGTTTTGGGATAATCTTACACGGACACTGGCCGCAGCTTAAGGAAGACCGGTCGCAGACATCAGAAAAAGGCGCCGCCTGCTGAAAGCAGGCGGCGCCCTCTGAAGTTATAAAGTCGTATTTTATGCCTCAACCAGTCTGTTGGGATTCAGCTTGATGCCGGGGCCCATCGATGCTGCGATGGTAGCGCTCTTGATGTACTGTCCCTTTGCTGCAGCGGGCTTAGCCTTGATCAGCGCGGAGATAAGTGCGTTAGCGTTGTCGGTAAGCTGCTCCTCGGTGAAGGAAGCCTTTCCGATAGGGCAGTGAATGATGTTGGTCTTGTCGAGACGGTACTCGATCTTACCGGCTTTGATGTCCTTGATAGCGCCTGCAACGTCCATTGTTACGGTGCCGGCCTTAGGGTTAGGCATTAAGCCCTTAGGTCCGAGTACACGACCGAGACGTCCTACAACGCCCATCATGTCGGGAGTAGCAACAACTACGTCGAACTCAAACCAGCCGTCGTTCTGGATCTTAGGGATCAGCTCGTCGCCGCCTACATAGTCAGCGCCTGCTGCCTCAGCCTCTGCAACCTTGGGTCCCTTAGCGAAAACGAGAACGCGAACGGTCTTACCTGTTCCGTGAGGGAGAACTACGGCGCCGCGGATCTGCTGATCTGCATGACGTCCGTCCAGACCCATACGGAAATGAGCTTCGATGGTCTCGTCAAACTTAGCTGTAGATGTCTTCTTAACTAAACTGCATGCATCGGCTACATCGTAAAGAGCAGTCTTATCGATGAGCTTCGCTGCTTCCTGGTATTTTTTTCCTCTTTTCATTATTTACCTCCTGGTGGTGTTAGCGGATCCTCGTGAATCCTTCCACTTCTTCAAATGTGATTTTGTTAAATGTTGTCAATTAGTCCTCAACTACGATACCCATCGAACGAGCGGTACCGGCAATCATACTTGTTGCAGCTTCGATGCTTGCGGCATTAAGATCGGGCATCTTCTGCTCTGCGATCTTCTGTACCTCTGATCTCTTGATGGTAGCAACCTTAACCTTGTTGGGCTGACCCGACGCGGTCTTGATGTTGCAGGCCTTCTTGAGAAGAACAGCTGCGGGAGGAGTCTTTGTGATGAAGCTGAAGCTTCTGTCTGCGTATACCGTAATAACTACGGGGATGATCAGATCACCCATCTGTGCCGTTCTGGCATTGAATTCCTTTGTGAACTGAACGATGTTAACACCGTGCTGTCCAAGTGCGGGACCAACCGGGGGTGCCGGAGTCGCCTTGCCTGCAGGAATCTGTAACTTAATGTAACCTGTAACTTTCTTAGCCATTATTGTCTCCTCTTTTCATAATCGAATAAAAAACTGTATTAGTTATCGGATCTTACGTCCGTAAGTCCGAGTTCAACAGGTGTCTCCCTGCCGAACATATCGATATTGATCGTCACGGTCTGTGCGTCCAGGTCAATGGCTCTTACCACACCCTGACTGTCTTTCCATGTACCGTTGATGATCGTAACCGTGTCGCCTTCCTCAAAGTCAAGCAGAATCTCGCTCGGTCCGTTGTACATCGCGTCCATCTCCTCTTCGGAAAGAGGAACCGGCTTTGATCCGGGACCTACGAAGCCTGTTACGCCGCGGGTATTTCTAACGATATACCAGGTGTCATCGTTCATGATCATGTTGATGAGCACGTATCCGGGGAACATCTTCTTTTCAACCTGCTTTTTGACACCGGCTCTGATCTCGGTGACAGTCTGCACGGGAACCGAAACATCCAATATCTGGTCCTGAAGCCCTCTGTTTTCAATTGTTTTCTTAAGGTCGAGCATGACCTTGTTTTCATAACCCGAGTAGGTATGAACAACGTACCATTTAGCTTCTGCCATATTTACTCCTATCTAGTTTATCAAACAATGATCTTGTCGAGTCCGAGTTTGATCGCTGCATCGATCAATGCAATGAGCAAGCCCAGAAGGATAGAAATAATTACAACTGCGGTAGACTCTTTGAATAAAGTCTCCTTTGAAGGCCAGGTGATCTTCCTCCACTCGGAGCGAACGCCCTTGAGGAAGCTCTTCTTTGCAGGCTTGGTATTAGCAGCCGCTTTGTTTGTCTCTGCCATAAGTACCTTCCTTTCCCTTACTTCGTTTCCTTGTGCATGGTGTGCTTCTTGCAGAATCTGCAGTACTTCTTTGTTTCCATTCTGTCAGGATGATTCTTTTTCTCTTTCGTCGTGTTGTAGTTACGCTGCTTGCACTCTGTGCATGCTAATGTAATTTGTACTCGCACAACTTCCACCTCCGTTTTCTGATACTCACAGGCAATGTGGTATGTTGCCCGTGGCTGCAAATAAAATGTTATGCTTTTGCGCAACAAAAAAAAGCTGTATGCGCACCAGCCCTAACAGATTATCACAGAATTCCGCATACGTCAAGCACTTTTTGGCGCTTACTTTACCCTTTTTCGCCGTTACCGCGCCCCGATTCAAAAAAGTCTTGCGTTTGGAAAAGACAGACTGTATATTATTATTGCTTTTATTAAGGAAGCAAACAGGTTTATCATTACACAGCCTCTGATATCCCGCTCCACCGGATATTGCATATATATGAAAAGAGTATTTATCCTTCTTTTGAGCCTCAGCGTTCTGCTCGGCGGCTCATATATCCGAAGCGACGGCCCGTCTGCCGTCCGTTCTTGCGCATCTGCCCAGCCGGATGCCCTCACCACGGTCATTGTTACGCTCTGCGACGGCTGCGCCGCCCCCGACATCGAGACAGACCGCGCTCACATCTCCTTTGCTGACGATTCCTTCATCATCCTTGATTTTAACGGCTCAGATCCCGAGCTCGATGAGTACCTGGCTTATGCATCGCAGCTCCCCGGCGTGCTTTGCGCGGAGCGTGACCGCACAGGCAGCCTCATGGCGTCTTCGGGTCCGGCCACTGACGATTATTTTGCCGCGACCCAGTACTGGTTCAACAACACAGGCAGCTACTCAAAGTTCTATGTGACCGGCACCACCTCGATACCCTCGGCCGAGGACATCGACATTGACGGTCCCGAAGGCTGGGAGCTCTACTCCGCGCTGTCACCGTCGCGCCGCGCCGTCATCGCGGTCATTGACACCGGCATAGATTTCCAGCACCCGGACCTGGCCGACAAAATGTGGATCAATTCCGGCGAGATCCCCGACAACGGCATCGATGACGACGGCAACGGCTACATCGACGATGTCTACGGCTGGGACTTCTTCAACGACGATCCGAGCATATGCCATTACGAATACAATGAGGCCCACGACGCCTATCTGTGCGCCTCCTCAGACAACGACAACCACGGCACGCACTGTGCCGGCATCATAGCCGCCTCCGCAGATAATTCTATCGGTATCGCGGGCGTTGCGTCGGTGGGCGATATCAGGCTCATGTCACTCAAGGTCTACGGCGGTGCCGAATGCAGCGGCAGCGTGGCCGACGCGATCAAGGCCATCCGTTACGCCGACCGCATGGGTGCCGACGTCTGCAATATCAGCTGGGGTTTCTACAATTATTCTTCCTCGCTCTATACCGCCATCGCGCGCTCGAACATGCTTTTTGTATGCGCAGCCGGCAACGACGGCACGGACAATGACAAGACTCCGCTCTTTCCCGCGAGCTACGATCTGCCCAATGTTATCTCTGTCGGATATCTCGACGAGAACGGCGCGATCGCCTCAGGCTCGAACCGCGGAGCGGCCAGCGTCGATACCGCGGCTCCCGCAAAGGATGTCTTCAGCACCGTCGTCGGTTCCTATTCTTCGATGAGCGGTTCCTCGATGGCCGCGCCCCAGGTGACCGGCATCGCGGCGCTCCTGTACACGCTCGGCCGCGGCATGTTCGCAGCCAATGTCAAAGACATCATCCTTGATTCAATAAAACCCGTCGAGGGGCTTTCCGACTATACCTCGGGCGGCGGCATCCCGAGCCTCTCGCTGGCGCTCTCGGCTGCTGACCGCATACTCTTTGACCATGAATATCCTCATATGATCGTAGACCTCTCTTTCCCGGGCAGCGATCTGGCGATCTATGTCAATGCAGAAGACCACGGTCCGTCGGGCATCGGCGACATCAGATATTTTACGGGCAGGCGCTCGCTTTCCTATTTTGCCCACGGTACCGAAGGCACCGCGATCCCCGGCGGCATGCTGACGCTCGCGAAGGGCGGCCGCTACACGTTTTATCTGTGTGACCGCGCGGGCAACGAGATAGTCCGCACACTGCGCATCCCCGACGATATGCTCTCGCCGAGCATTACCCGCCTGTCGGTTTCGGTCAACAACAAAATGACGCGTCTGACGGTCTCTGCCTATGTCAGCGATTCGCAGTCCGGTCTACGCACGGTCAAATATCTGAAGGGTGTGCATGGCTTCGCCGATTTTACCGCGTCTGCGGTAGAACCTCTCACTCCCGACGAAAACGGTAAGATATCCTTCCGCGTTACCGAGGAAGGCACTTACACGATCTATGCCTGCGACCACCGCGGCAACGAGGTCATCGTCCCCGTATACGCCTATATCCGCAGATCTACGGATATCGCTCTGGGCAGCGCCGAACTGAGCCTGCTCCCCGAAGAAACGCATAAGCTCACCGCAGTACTTACCCCTGCGGCCTCCACAGACCGCGTGACATTTACATCTTCCGACGCTTCTGTCGCGGAAGTATCCGCTTCGGGCACGATAACGGCAGTCGCTCCCGGCACATGCGTGATCACGGCCTCCACCTCGAGCGGCAAGCATGCGACCTGCGAGGTAACCGTTCAAACAAATATAGAGCCCGGTAGCTAAGTGACGCGCAGGGAGAGGAATCAGCTGCGGTAAAACCCGCAGCTAAAGAGGAGGAATGATGTTCAGAAAAAACGATCTGTTCATAATAGCCGGCGTGCTCCTGTTCGGGCTTGCCGCGCTCGCGGCCGTACGGTTCGCAGGCAGCGCTCCTCCCGCCCTGGTTGAGATCCGGGTAAACGGAGAGCTCACCGCAGTTTATCCTCTGACTCAGGACCGCGATTTTATCGTCACAGGTTTCTATGGCGGCGAAGTACGCGGCATCATATCAAACGGCACGGTGGACGTGACCGGCTCCGACTGCCCCGACAAAATATGTGTCGATCACCGCGTCATAAGCAAGACCGGCGAGTCGATAGTCTGCCTCCCGAACCGCGTGGTGATTACGATCGCA
>JAEEGK010003255.1_pt1 | contig 40556 bp, 35 predicted proteins | sample 8958771 | NCBI WGS metagenome assembly JAEEGK01 (sample SAMN16246547, study PRJNA631951) | gut metagenome | biome: gut microbiome; feature: rumen; material: SC-attached | host: Bos | place: Iran: Karaj | collected 2018-10
TGTCGTAGATACAGTTCTTATAGGTACTCGTTTTCCAATGCACCTCCCCATCAGCATCGATACGATGCTTCTTCAACTGACAGTTGCCGCCAGGATAGGAATACCACACCTCATCGACGTAGTAACGACTTCCCTCACGGGCGCCTTTGCGGAAATATAGCGGAGACAGATCGGGATTACAATAGCTGAGCAAGGTATCGCGCATTATGAAATACTTTTCGAGCGTATTGTTTCCTCTCGTTATCAGATAGGAACGCCAGGCATCCTTACCCTCAAACTTCGTCAATCTGGTATCCATCGTAGCGGTTCCTACCGTAAACCAGATGAGTTTCCAATTGAACTTCAGGTCATAGTCCAATACTTCACCCGACTTAAAGGCCGTATTCTCTATACCACACTGCGCCTGTGCCATCATTGGCATAAGGGCGAAGAGGTAAATCACGATTTTTTTCATTGTCATATTCATATTTAATCTTATCACTTTTCACTATTAACTTTTCACTTCTCACTCCTACAGCTTCACTCCTTTGGTCTTGAGATATTCCTTTCCCAGCTGCTTGGCCCGCTCAATGTTGCGGTTCTTCAGTTTCTTCTCCTGATCAGGCTTCTGCTTGGTGATGGCAGCTGGCTTCTGGCGGAAACGGGGTACCTCCGTCATATTCCATGACTTTGTAACATCCCACTTCTCCTTACATTCTATCTCCTGAGGATAGTAATAGACCGCCTCTGCCTGACGATCCTCTTTATAGTCGCCAGTATCCCAAATGCCGTTGCCATTGGCATCCACAAAGGCACGCATATAGTATTTACCTGGTGCCAGGTAGTCAAACCTGGCCTTTCCGTTCTTCACACGGACATCTCTCACAGGCGTATCGGAATTGAGCAACTGGACGATAATGGTTGTATCGGCGACATCCAGTCCACTGACATTCACCACCAGCAAACTGAACTCATCCTGACCTTTCACCTTTATTCCCTGCTTGAAAGGTTTCGAGGCTTTGCCATAGATATCGATAAAGGCAGCAGAGTCGACCTCAAAGCTGTATTCCGTCTCAAGGCGCCAATCAACCAATAGCTCGTATTGTCGTATAGAATGTTCCATTTGCCTGAACACACAGGGTGACTGATACCACACAGAGTCGATCATCGAATAGAGATGCACCATCGAAGTGTCGCACACATCAAGCGGAGTTGGCATCTCAATGGTAACCTGTGAATAGGGCGTAGCTGCTGAAGGCACATTATATTTCACTTCCAAGGGCTTTACTGGATAGATGGAATCGTAAGGCTGGTCGTTCTTCTTTTTCCTCTCCTGCTGCTTCTGCCACTTCTCTATCTCCTTGTTCAACTCCTTCATTCGTTTCTCATACGGAACCTTAGCCAGTACTTCAGCGGCAGAATCTGTTTGCAACACAAGATTGCCTAACGTGTCAGTCATGTGATAGGTGATATCCATCTGCAGAGTGTCTTGATTGACGAGCATAGTGTCGCGCAACCAATAGTGAATGGTATCACGCTTCTCGTTAGCCTCTATGACAAAAGCACTGTCAGAGTTGAAATTCAGACCTTTTATTTCTGGCAGGATAGAGTCGCCATAGGTGAAATACAATGAGATCTTATTTGGTTCCACACGCTCCGTCTTGAGCAGATAGCGGTCTGTCTGCGGGTGTGTGAATGCCAGAAGGGTCACGTCGTCAGGCAGAAAATGGGTATAGGGCACCTGTAGCAGCGCATCGATATGCAGCGAGTCGCGCCAGACGGTATCCGTACGGACATCGGGCTTTGACGACGGACTGTATGTCTCGTGATTAAAGGCAATCATCTCACCCATCTGCTTGAAACAGTAGTCACCATCCATGTCCTGAAGGGCATATGCACGATAGGTGCCTGGCGCCACACCCTTCACCACAAAATGGCCTCGGCTGTCGGTACGTGAGATACGCATCAGCGGTTTCGTGGTAAAGGCTGTGTCCGACAAATCATCATAGAGTCCCACCGCAATACCTTTGATAGGCTCCAGGTTACTGGCATCCAGCACATAACCGCCAATCTCGAAGGTGTCTATCTGCTCGCCTGTAGAGAAGGTAAAGGTGTAGTTGCCCAAAGGGTTGCCCTCGTTATTATCAGAAATGGCATCGCTGAAATCGATGGTATAGGTGGTATTCTCTTTCAGCGTGTCCTTCAACTCCACTACGATCTTCTTGCCGGCTCCCTTGATTTCAGGTGTCTCCAGCTGAGGTGGCGAGACAATCACTTTCTCCGTTGGATTGTCGATCTTGATGTATTCATCGAAATAGATGGTAATCTTCTTCGCTTTGACATTGGTAGCCCTGTCTTCTGGCGTGCTGCCCACCACTTTTGGGGGATCATCGTCATACCAGCCACCATCAGGCTGTCCCATGCGGGCGCAGGAGATAGTGAATAGTGAATAGTGAATAGTGAATAGTGCCAATGCAATGATTGGCAATATTCTCATACTATTGAATGGTCTGTCTTTCCTCATAGCGGTAGCAAATTTTTCACTATTCACTTTTCACTTATTCAGCGTCAGCAGTTGCTCAATGGTTTCACGACTATTACTCAGGCGGGGCACTTTATGCTGCCCACCCAGTTTTCCACGAAGTTTCAGCCAGTCGTTGAAGAGATTCGGGCGGGCCTCGATAATCTCCAGATGCTGCAGGGTAATATTCTTATAGCGCTTGGCCTCATAGTCGGAATTGATTTCCTGCAGGCGCTGGTCGAGCAGGTCTGAGAACTGCTGCAGATCCTCCGGACGCTTGGCAAACTCGATGAGCCACTGGTGACGACACTTTGCATTGGCATCCATAAACACAGGGGCTGCGGTGTATTCTGAGACTTCAGCACCCGTCTGTTCACAAGCGTATGCCAAGCCCTTCTCTGCATTGTCAACAATCAGTTCCTCGCCAAAGGCATTGATGAAATGCTTGGTGCGACCCGTAATGATAAACTTATAGGGATTGGTCGACGTAAACTGGACAGTATCGCCAATCTCATATCGCCACAGTCCGCAGCAGGTAGAGATCACCATCGCGTAGTTCTTGCCTGTCTCCACGCCCCAGAGGGGAACAACATCACCACCATCCATCGGAATAAACTCATAGAACACATCATAGTCGAGCATCAGCAACATCGACTTGTCGTTCGGATCGTTCTGCAGACCGAAGAAACCCTCGCTGGCATTATACGTCTCCATATAGTGCATCCTGGGCGAGGTGATAAGCTGCTCATACTGCTTGCGATAGGGGGTAAAGGCCACACCTCCGTGGAAGAACACCTCGATATTGGGCCACACCTCTTCAAGATGCATCTTGCCAGAGATCTCCATCATCCTGGTGAGTACGGATAGCATCCACGACGGAACGCCCGAGATGTTCGTCACATTCTTGTTCATCGCCTCACGGGCTATCTTGTCGCGTTTGATCTCAAAATCAGAAATCAACGCAGTCTTCTTCTTGGGAACACGCACCAGATTAGCCAGCGGATTGATGTTCTCTATCAGGATAGCACTGAGGTCACCCACCAACGAACCCTTCAGGTTGTAGTTCGGTGCGTGACTGCCACCTAAGATCAACGCTCGTCCATCGAAAATGCGCGATTTGGGATTGTTCTGCAGATACATTGCCACAGCATCGAAACCGCCTTTGTAATGCATCCGCTTCAGACCCTCGCGACTGACGGGAATAAACTTCGACTTATCATTAGTAGTACCGGAAGACTTGGCATACCACTTCACACGACCAGGCCAGAGGATATCCGCCTCCCCATGTCGCATACGGTCGATGCTGTCCTTCAGCTCCTCGTAGGTGTTGACAGGAATATGCCTCGCAAAATCGTCATACCCCTTCATCGCCGTGAAGGCGTGATTACGTCCAAATTCCGTGTCCTTAGCCTCAGCAATCAATCGGCCCAACACTGCTTCCTGCAATGCTTGTCCGTCGTTTTGATGTTTCTCCAACTCCAGCTGGCGAGACTCAAACACCTTTCTTACTATACCAGTAATACTCATTTATAATTGCGTATTTGGCTGCAAAATTACGCAATTCCATTGTAACGGGGGAAAAAATTACGTTTTTTTTATATTATTTCCACATACCATTGCGTAAAAATCGTTATCTTTGCAGCAGATATGGGTAAAATCATCGTTGCAGGCATAGGACCTGGCAGTAAGGAAGATATCACGCCAGCCGTACTTGAAGCAGTACGGGAGGCTGATGTCGTCGTAGGATATAAATACTATTTCCAGTTTATCGAAACGTATGTGAAAACGGGTTGTGAGTGCATCGACACGGGCATGAAGAAAGAACGTGAACGGGCCGAACAGGCTTTTCTCTTGGCAGAACAGGGAAAGACCGTCGTGGTGATTTCCTCTGGCGATGCAGGACTCTATGGAATGGCGCCATTGATCTTCGAGATGCGGGAAGAGCGACGGATTGCAAACCCGTCGCAACCTGAGATTGAGATCCAGACCTTGCCCGGTATCTCTGCTTTCCAGAAGGCCGCCTCATTATTGGGTGCTCCCATTGGTCACGACATCTGTCTGATCTCGCTGTCAGACCTGATGACACCTTGGGAGGTCATCGAACGACGTATCAAGGCTGCTGCTGTGGGCGATTTCGTCACAGCCGTCTATAACCCCAAGTCACACGGACGTTATTGGCAACTCTATCGTCTGCAGGAGTTGTTCTTGAAATATCGTTCTGTTGAAACTCCAATAGGTTATGTCCGTCAGGCTGGACGCGACGAACAGGAAATCAAAGTGACTACCTTGGAGAAATTCAACCCTGAAGAGGTGGATATGTTTACCGTCATCCTAATCGGCAATTCTCAATCATACATTGCAGACGGGAAGTTCATCACCCCTCGAGGATATTATAGAGACACAGAGAACGATGCTGAGAAGCCTGGCCAGCAAATCATGATTCAGTCATTCCGTACCATTGAGAGCGAACTTCATAAAAAGGATTATCCCCTTGATCACAAATGGGCACTCCTTCATGCCATTCATACCACAGCGGATTTCGATATGGAGAACATTCTCTCTACTGATCCTGGCGCAGTGGAAACACTATATAATAAGGTGGTGACGGGTCATCTGAAAACCATCATCACTGATGTCACAATGGTAACCAGCGGTATCCGTAAAGGAGCCCTCCAACGTCTGGGCATTGAGGCCAAATGCTATCTTTCCGACCCCCGTGTAACAGAAATGGTCAATGGTCAATGTTCAATGTTCAATGAAAAACTCACCCGCACCCAAGCAGGCATCCGCCTGGCTGTCGAAGAACATCCTGATGCCCTCTTTGCCTTTGGCAATGCTCCCACAGCCCTTATGGAACTCTGCGACCTGATTCGCAAGGGCAAGGCTCATCCCGCAGGTATCATTGCTGCTCCTGTGGGCTTTGTGCATGTTCGCGAGTCGAAGCACATGGTGAAGCCTTTCAAGGATATTCCCAAGATTATCGTTGAGGGACGAAAGGGCGGTAGCAACCTAGCTGCAACCCTCTGCAATGCGATACTTACTTTCGATGATGCAGCACAACTTAAACCAGGACGCGACCTATAATATAAAGAGAAAAGAGTGAAGTGAAAAGTGAAAAGTTTATAGTAATTGGTATTACAGACGACCCAGAGCCGTTCTTTCCACCTGAGGTCTTGATTATCATCAAACAGGGAAAGGTCTTCTCTGGTGGCAAGCGTCATCATGAGATTGTGGCGTCCTTACTACCCGCTGATTCCCAGTGGATTGACATCACCGTTCCCCTCGATGCCGTCTTCCAGCAATACATTTCTCTTTCCTCTTTCCACTCTCCTCTTTCCTCAAATATCATCATCTTCGCCTCTGGCGACCCTCTCTTTTTTGGCTTTGCCAATACGCTTCAGCGCACATTCCCTGATGCAGAATTGAAGGTATTCCCTACCTTCAACTCCCTGCAAATGCTGGCTCATCGTCTTGTAATGCCTTATCACGACATGCGGATTGTCTCATTGACAGGTCGTCCTTGGCCAGAGTTTGATAGAGCCCTCATCGAAAAAGCCCCAAAGATCGGCATCCTCACAGATCGCGAACATACGCCATCTGCTATCGCCCTGCGTATGCTCGACTATGGCTATGACTCTTATCAGATGTCCGTTGGCGAGCATTTAGGCAATCCCTCTCTGGAGAAAGTCTCCACCCTCACCCTTAAAGAAGCCACCCATCGTGACTTCTCCCACCCCAACTGCGTTATTCTTGACTCTTTCATCCATCATCCATCAGCCATCAGCCATCTTTTTGGCCTTCCTGATGCAGACTTCGCCCTGCTTGATGGTCGTGAGAAGATGATCACCAAGATGCCCATCCGCCTACTCACACTTCAAGCCCTCGATCTACCCAAGCGACACGTCTTCTGGGATATCGGCTTCTGCACGGGCAGCGTATCGATTGAGGCTCGTTTGCAATTCCCTCATCTGACAATCTGCGCTTTCGAGATCCGTCCTGAATGCGAGGCTATCATTAACGAAAACGCCCGTCGCTTTGGTGCACCAGGCATTGATATCCACATTGGCGATTTCCTCGAAACAGACATCTCCACGCTCCCTCGTCCTGATGCCGTTTTCATCGGAGGACACGGAGGACGCCTGAAGGAAATCATTGCGAAGATCCTGACGGTCTTGTCAGAAGATGGCGTCATCGTCTTCAACAGCGTCACCTCTCCAAAAGTTCCTATCGACAGTCGCCGACTCTGGAACGAGGCCTGTCAGGAATTTTGTCTGCGACAAGAGCCGCCTTTACATATTCAACTCAACGATTATAACCCAATAGAGATTCTTAAAATTAAAAGATAGTAAAGTATGAAAACAAAACATGTACAGTATGAAACTCACGGCACTTGCTCGAAACTGATCGATGTAACAGCCGACGAGAACAATGTGATTCAACAGGTGTTTTTCCTTGGAGGATGCAACGGTAACCTTCAGGGTGTCAGTCAGTTAGTACGCGGTCAGCATATCGACGACGTCATCAAACGTCTCGATGGCATCCGCTGTGGCACAAAAGGCACTTCCTGCCCAGACCAGCTCTGCAGAGCCCTTGAACAGCTGAAGCAAGCCCCCCTTGACGACAAATAATGTCACGATGGGTCTGGATATTTCGTGACTGTCACAGACAAGGAATGGAAGTTGAAGATCATTTTGCTGACGTCAGCAAAATGGTTTCTATCGGTTTAGGATCTAAGGTAATCCTTTTTCTTTTAGTGTTTCGGCAAATACCGTGACATCATGTGTTACTACCTCTAAAGGGGCATCATACATCTCCGCTATAGCCTGTGCCACAGCAATGATGTCCTTGCCCTCCATGAACAGCTTCAACATGTCGGCACCCGTTTCGTTGAGCGTAAACGACTCCTTGATCTTCCCGTTCTCCTTGTTTCTGGCCACCGCCACATAGTAGTCTGCCAGTGGTAAGATATCTATCTTTTTCTCTTCCGTCTTTTCTTTAGTATAATTCTGATACGTCTTCAGCATGCTCTGACGAATCTTGTTAAGTTTGTCATCACGCGTCTCAGAGTAACAATAGGCGTTATCCCCGCATAGCTTTAGCCTGATGCAATTGGGGTAGTCGAAGCAGGTGGCACAGGCCTCTATCTCGTCGTGGCATTCACGGAAACGCTCCACCATCGCCTCGTCGCAGTCGTCGCTCTCAATATGTCCGATATAGTGGTCTTCAGAATAATGCTCGCATTTCCCAATATTTCCAGAGGGATCAATCACGACACTCTGGTCGTTATCTGCCATACAATGGTTAATCTTGATGCCTTCCGATAGTGGATTTATCTCATACAGCCCATAATCCGCCAGCTTGGCCTCTATCTCCTTCATCTTCTCAAAAATAGCCTTCCGCTCCTGCTCGTTTTTGATGGCCACGCTGCCGTCTGACATTTCGAAGAGCATGTGCAGATAAACCGTCAGCTTGTCATTACTTCCGAACTCCTGATGCAGCTCATCGGCCAATTCCGTCAAGTTTTCGGCATTATACATGTCGATATTCAGGCGTATCGTCACACGGATACCATCTTCCAGCAGACGGTGGATGTTTGCGATGACGCGTTGATAGGCATTGACACCCTTGTAGATATATGCCTTGTTTTTGTTATAGATTATCTCAGTGCCGTCCAAAGTGATTTGAACACTTTTCAGCCGCCAGGTATCTATAGCTTCCTTGATAGTGTCGTCGTTGAAGAGGTAGCCATTGCTGATCATCGATGAGGAGAACTCTATGCCGGCCTTGGAGAGCTGATAGCAGATAGTGCTGATGACCGACTTGTTGAACAGCGGCTCACCGCCAAACCAACTGATTGATACCTTCTGTTTCTCGCAGTGATCGATGATATATTGTGCCGTTCGCAGGGCGGTATCATTGTTCATCGGCCTGCGTGGGCGTCCTTTCTCATAACAGTAGAAACAGCGCGCATTGCAGTCGGTAGTCGTTAGAATGGTGTAGCCTGTTATACCCTTCTTCTTTTCCCTTGTCAGTTTAACTACATCTCTAACCTGCCGACTAAGCAGTCGGTCGTCGTGTGCAATAGGCACAAGAAACCATTTCTCGATAAGGTGTGGGAGTGATGCTGGCCTGCTTTTATAGAGTTTTGCTTCTTCAGACGAAAGCAACAACATGGCCTTAGTCATTGTGTGATAGAGCAGCAGCCCTTCATCTACAGGCTGCTCTACAACAAAAGAAATGGGACGATACATCTGTCCGTCCTCTACCTCCTGTCTATTCAGCAAACTGTCAAACGGTTCTGCGCTAGTTATGATCTCCTTCATTCTTCTTTAAAAGACTCTGATGCCATTGACAAGACTGACACGATGGAGCCTTACAATGACATCAGAGATTCATTCTTAAATAACGTCGGCACCAGAGCAAGTATCACTACTGCAAACAGGTACACTATACGTTGTGCAAGAACCAGCTAATAAGTGCTCTTTTTTCAGGGTGATACTTTCAAATGTTGGTTTCTGATAATTCTTTTTCATTGTTCATAAATTTTAGTGAATAATTATTTTTTTGCCATTTTTGATATAAAGACCTTTTTGTGGGGTTTGTACCTTCTGTCCGTTTAAGTTATAATAGTCACCTTCAGCCTCTTTTGCATCAGAAGTAAAGACACCATTCAAACCTGTTGTACTGCCATCATCTGTTTCTATACCAAGGAACTTTCTGGCTCCAGCCATGCTGCTGGGTATCTGAACGTATGCTCTATTTGCGGGTGACGAAGCATTGTTTGATAGTTTAAAGATGACACCCCCGTGACCATCAGAACTCAAGACATAATTGGTATAGCCTCCTTCATTGGCAGGTATAATCGTTTGAACCAATACTCCCTTCATCATATTCGAATAATAGAAATCTGTTGATTCTATGGGAATATTATATGTGTTTCCTGGTGTACCAACTATATACAAACCCGTTCCTGCCGGAACTTCATATGCCCTGGTTACAATAAGATTGCCAGCTGATGGCTTAAAACCACTAACAATGTATGCCTCGATACCGCTAACATTGGTGAAATCAAGAGGATATTCACTGCAGTAGGTGCCTTTACCCAAAGAATTGACAGTGATGCTGACTTCGTCAAGCAAAATAGTGAAAGATGCGGTCTTTGTCCCAGTGTAGTTACCCATACCCGTAATAGTCACGGTGGCCGTGCCTACATTGGTGTTATTACTGTAGGAAACGGTATAGTCGGTGCCGCTCGTCAGCGTTGTTGTTCCGTCCTTTACCGTAACAGCCGGTGTCTGTGCAAAGCCGTTGTAGGTGGCTGCAGCGATGGAACTGATGGTCAGGTAGGAGGCATTCTTGGGGTTGATAGTGAAGGTGGCGGTTTTCGTGCCTGTGTAGTTACCCTTACCCGTCACAGTCATGGTGGCCGTGCCTGCGTTGGTATTATTGCTGTAGGAAACGGTATAGTCCGTACCGTTCGTCAGAGTCGTTGTTCCGTCCTTCACCGTGACAGTTGGTGTCTGGGCCGAACCGTTGTAGGTGACTGCAGCAATGGAATTGATGGTCAGGTTGGAGGCGTTCTTGGGATTGATGGTGAAGTTGGCCGTCTTCGTTCCCGTGTAATTGCCCATACCCGTAATAGTCACGGTGGCCGTACCCGCGTTGGTGTTGTTGCTATAAGAAACAGTATAGTCGGTGCCGCTCGTCAGCGTCGTTGTCCCTTTCATTAAAGTGACAGCGGGTGTTTGAGCAGAACCATTGTAGGTTACAGCTGCAATAGGGCTGATGGTAAAATCTGAATTATTAATGTTATTAATTTCTTCATCTAACCATAATTGGATGTTTGGGCGATTCTTACTATTGGTCCACGTCCAACTTGATGGAGTAACACTATCATCAAATCCTCTGTATTTTACGCTATAATTACTGGTTGAAGTATAATCATATTTGAGAGTATTGGATGGAATACTTTGGAAACTAGTCGCTATAAAAATATTCAAGTCTGAAACTCCGTCATATTCAAATGGCGTATCTAAAGTAATGCTCCTTTGTCTCTTTAACGATGTTGACGCATTATTATTGGGATCTATTGTAATTTGTTTCTCATAAACTCTGGTCATTTGGCTTAGCATTTCATTTCCAGTAGGACTTGTACTATTATAGAAACTAGAATTACTAATAGTTCCCATCCATATTTCAACACTTATGTTGTTAATAGATCCATATCCCCAATTTTCATAGAAGGTAATACCTTGAATTTTGCCTACTTTACCAATTTCATTAGAATTGTATTTTATAAACACCTCATTATGTTTATTTGTAGAATGAAATGGAGCTGTGTTTGTCGAATTAGTTCCTGTTCCAATTCTAATAAGAGAAAGCGATTTGACAGTTATTTGACAACTGGCAGAAATACCACTATCGTCATTGGCTACACATGTAATGGTTGTAATACCTTCAGATACTGCAGTTACTCTGCCATTTTGATTGACAGTGGCAATATTCGGATCACTGCTTGACCATGTTACACCAACATTTGTACATTCAGAAGGTGTAATTGTTGCTGTTAATATTTTACTATCCAAACTACTTCCTAAATAAAGAGTTTCTTTTGTTTTATTTAAAGCTATGCCCGTTATAGGAGGAGTTGCAGTAACAGTAAACTGTACTGTGGAAAAAACATAGCCTCCGTCTGATGATGTCGCTGTAATATAACAGGTCCCAGGAGATACACCTGAAACTAATCCAGATGCATTAACCGTAGCTACTGAAGTATTAGAGCTACTCCAAGTTAAATTAGATGCAGATGAAGTTGGAGTCAAAGTCGGTGTTAATTGCATAGTTGACACGTCGTTTATCTCATACGATTTAGAAGATAAAGAAATATTCGATATGAGATTGGAGTTTGTTGAATATCCAATCATTCGATTTGCATATTTAGACCATCCTGTTGCTGATTGATATTGAGACAAGGAAGCCGCAGGAACATATATTACAGAACATGTAGACGGTATATTCATGTTTAAAGTCGGTGGTGTTGATGCACAACATTTCAATATCTTAATACTTGGCAACATGCTATTGATTGTCTGGATAGTTGAAGGAAGGGTCAATGAGTATATCGAACTTGCTCTGGTCATATCCTCATAATGTACAGTTACTCGGTCATCAGACTGTCTAGCACCATTTCCAAAAGCTCCATTTGCAATCGAGATCACACTATAAGACGTGGTACCATATGAAACTGTTTGGGGTATTACCAAATTATATGGGGGATCAAAGTAAGACGGCTCTACTGCACAATAATAATCGCGATCACCATCATCATATTCCCCACCTCCATCTAAAGAAACCGTATTATTACTACCTATCACGAAAGACATTGAATATTCGCTTGTCTCAATAGTGAAGTCTGTTTCATATTCAGTATAGGCTTGTGCCGTTGTTCCTACCATACTCATGAGTAGGGTAAAGAAAATAGAAAGTTTAAATTGTTTCATAATAATACGTTTTAAATTGATTCTTTTTTTTATTTCTAATTCAATAGTCACCTTCTTGCGAACGGACTTTACTTGGGAAATTTGCACAAAGAGTGTGAGCCTTCATCGCATCCTTTAGCTAGAAGGTTCTGGAATACCCGTATACGTAAGAATGAAATCAGCTCACACCTGCAGGTATTTACGTGAGCTGACTCCATAGCGGAGTAAGCAGTATAAATGCTACTGCAGGAGAAGCAGCTTTCAGACTTCTCACCCGTATACGTTGAATTTTCCAGATTCTCTAGCGGGTCAAAGCTTAATCGCTCTCCTCAATGTCATCGCTCCTTTCTCAGAACGACGCCACAAAGATAGTGATTATTTTTGAATTAAGGATAAAAAATGCAAAAAAATTAAGGAAAGCGTCAAAATTTGGCCATTTGTAGCATTTTAGCAGGTCTAAGGACACTGTTTTTGTCACAAATGGACGGTTCTTTTGGCTCAATCCTGAAAAAGATATTCCGCTTTAACAAGTCGCTTACCAATCCAAATGGGGCTCCTATCCTTTATCAATTATCTTCCAAATGTTTGTTATACACTTATTTTCAGGGCAATTCTGTTTCTTTTTCTCCAGCAATTTCTGCTTGATATACTCCTGAATATCGTATGGAGTGACATTATAAATATGACTGGATGTTTTATATTGCTTGTCTTTTGCAAAGGCTTCCCCGTTTGTAATCATAGCAAACAGGTTCTTCTTTTTCAGTTTATGGTCAGAGCGCTCCAAGACAAGTGCAACCAGCTCATGGATATCAACACCACTCTTTAGAACAGAAAATAAATCATAATAGTCTTGAAAATTGGCATGACAGAGTATCGCCTCCATCTTCAGTGCGCCAATTGTCTTTAAATCAGAGGTCTGTGGGGGCAATACTTTCATAATACTTCAGTTTCTTGTTGAGTTCTCGCGTGGCCATCGACTTCACATAAGCACCTGGCTTTTTCATGCCAAAATAATACCAAGCAAAAAACTTGTTCAGCACGTAGAACATCTCACCCTGAGCCACCACGTTCTTTATCCAATAATTCTTAACGACTCCATATGGATACAACTTGAAGAGTTTGTCGATATCATCCAAGTCAAGATGCAGCATAACCAGTTCTATCAAGATGTCATCAGGCACATCCTTGATGGCATCTACATTATACGACCAAAAAGCATTTTCTTGTTTGAGTCGTTTAACTAAATATGGTTTAATTTCTTTCTTTTGCATCATGAATTGCTATTATCATGGGCAAAAGTACATAAAAATTCTGAAAGTATATAATTTCCAGGCGGTTTTCTTGTTTGCACCCATAGATTGTATAATTACCAAAAAAACTTTTGAATAAGAAAATTGCAAAACAACCGACATCCGACATAACTAGAGTTATATATTGCTTTATTTCAGTTAGTTATAGCTAAAAATAACTGCCACATACTGACATTAAACTGACATACTACTGACATAAAACCAGCACAAAAGCGGGTATTTTGCAATAAGAGGCTGTTATGATGCGAGCACCTTGGGGAGCAAATTTGGGGATGAGGATTAGCAATATTTAGGATAAGGCTGGTTGTTGAATTCTCTAGAGAATTTAACGGCAAGATTAGTCCTTACGATTGCTAAGAGCAGGGTTATTGTTCGAATTCTCTAGAGAATTCAGAAACTACTTTACGTTTAAAAATGTGCAGGAGCCAAGTATCAGATCTGCGAGCCGCCTTATTGAAGGTCACCAGGCCATCATATGACGGATAAATGACTGTTTTATGTCAGTTATATGTCGGTTTAGTGTCGGTTTTATGTCAGTATATGAGAGCAAAAATTAAACGGATAGCATTGATAATAAGGCATTTATGACAAAGATTATGTCGGATGTCAGTAAAAAGACAAAATTTCATAGTAAAAATAGAATAAATGTGGTCATGCAAACTGATATTTTAGAAGAAAAAGTGAGGGATGAGGGTTTTTTCTTGGGGTTTTTACGTTATTCTCATTATTTCTTCGTAAATTTGCCACATCAATCTCAATGAATAATGAAGATAGCAATCATACATTACTGATTGATGACAACGGAAAGATATATGAAATATAAAGACCTTTTTATCGACTTCGACGACACGCTCTATGATACTCACGGAAATGCGGTCATTGCCCTGAGTGAGACATTTGAGTGCTTCCATTTGGACCGCTATTTCGAAGATCCGCAAGTGTTCTATGATGCCTACTGGACGGCTAATATCGATCTATGGACGCAGTACGCCAGAGGCGAAATCACGCGCGATTATCTGATAGTAGAGCGATTTAAGAGACCACTGATGGTTAGCAAAAAGTTTAGAGCGGAATGTGAAGAGCCAACCTCTCACCTCTTACCTCTCACCTCTTACCTCTTAAAAATCAGCGACAAGTTTCTTGACTTTTGTGCTTCAAAACCTGGCGTCATCGATGGCGCACACGACTTGATGGATTACTTACGCCAAAAGGGCTATCGAATGCATATGTGTAGCAATGGTTTCCACGAAGTGCAGTACAAGAAACTCGATGCTTGTGGTCTACACAAATACTTCGACACCATTATCCTGAGCGAGGACGCAGGGGTGAACAAACCCTCGAGAGCCTATTTCGACTACGCCCTCAAAATATCTGGAGCCAGCCGCGATACCACACTCATGATAGGCGACAATCTGCAAAGCGACATTATTGGTGCTTTGAATGCTGGCCTCGATGCCATGTTGTTCAATCGCTGGCAAGTTCCGTCAGAGGAGCACCCACAGAATCTGACGTTTGTTGTTTCGTCCCTCAGCGAGATTAAAACAATTCTCTAATATGCAAATAAATATCGACCAAACCAGATGGTACGACCGGATTTGGGCCGCGTTTGTCTTTTTCACGCGATTGCCCTTCTGGCGACTGCATCAGCCATCGAAAGAAAGCTATAATTCCGTTGTTGAATATTGGCCTTTGACGGGCTGGCTCACTGGAGGGGCGATGGCAGCGACACTTTACTTCGGAAGTCTCGTGTTACCATACGCTATTGCTGTCTTACTAGCCATCGTGGTAAGATTGCTGATTACAGGCGCTTTGCATGAGGATGGTCTGGCAGATTTCCTCGATGGCTTCGGAGGCGGGGGTTCAGACCGCGAGCGCATCCTCGCCATCATGAAAGACTCGCACATCGGGACCTATGGTGTCATCGGGCTTCTCCTTTACCATCTGTTGCTCTTTGCCACGCTCCTCTCGATGTCTCCCTTGATGGCCGCTCTGACTATTCTGGCAGCAACGCCATACGCCAGAATGGTGACAGCTGAACTCATTCTGATGATGCCCTATGCCAGACGGGAAGAAGAGGCAAAGAACAAAACCGTTTATCGCAAGATTGAATGGCTTGCTGGCATCGGTCTCGCCATACAAGGCTTGTTGCCAATGGGTTTGTATCTTTGGTATACAGAATTATCTTGGGAGATGATCATCTTTATCCCCTGCTTGGTGATGTATTTCCTTTATCTGCTCATCTGGAACAAGCTTCGTGGTTATACAGGTGACTGTTGCGGAGCCGTCTGTCTGTTGGTAGAACTGACAGTCTATTTAGTGGTATGTGCGCTATGAAAAAGATTATTCTAATTACTGGTGGCCAGCGCTCAGGCAAGAGCAAGAAGGCGGAGGAAATGGCATTGAGCCTGAGTCCGAACCCTGTCTATATGGCCACAGCACATATCTGGGACGAGGAGTTTCGAGAGCGGGTTCGCAAGCATCAGGAACGTCGCGGTCCTCAGTGGACAAACATCGAGGAAGAAACAAAATTAAGCCTACACGACATGACGGGCAGAGTGGTTGTTATCGACTGCGTGACACTCTGGCTCACCAATTTCTTCTTCGCCAACAATTCTGATGTCGATAAGTCACTTGAATTAGCTAAGACTGAGTTCGATAAGTTTACTGAATCTGATGCCACCTATATCTTTGTCACCAATGAGATTGGGCTTGGTGGTGTCAGTGAGAATGCCATCCAACGTAAATTTACGGATCTCGAAGGCTGGATGAACCAGTATATTGCCTCGAAGGCTGACGAGGTCATATTAATGGTTAGTGGAATTGAAGTTACAATAAAGAACCACGAATTTCACGAATTACACGAATAAGTTGCGTTGATGAATAATTCGTGAAATTAGTGTAATTCGTGGTAGAAAGAGAAATGAGAATATTTAGTATAATTCCTGTAGACAGGTCGATGCAGGCAGCGATCCAAGAAAAGATCGACAACCTGAACAAGCCCAAAGGTTCTTTGGGGCGTTTGGAGGAATTGGCCATGCAAATATGCCTGATTCAGCAGACTTTAGAACCTTCTCTGGCACATCCTTGTCATCTGCTCTTGGGTGGCGATCATGGTATCGAGCGCGAGGGAGTCAGTGTGTCGCCTCGTGAAGTCACTTGGCAACAGATGATTAATTTCACTCATGGTGGCGGAGGCGTCAATATGTTCTGTCGTCAGCATGGCTTCAAACTCCGCATCGTTGATGTTGGTGTCGACTATGATTTGTCTAAGGTTGATGGCGTCATTGACCGCAAGATTGCACGCGGCACTAAGAACTTCCTCTACGAACCAGCGATGAGTGAAGAGGAATTCGATCGTGCTATTCAGATTGGTTCTGACCTCGTTGACGACTGTGCTGCTGAAGGCTGTCGCATACTTTGCATTGGTGAGATGGGCATTGGTAACACATCCCCTTCGAGCATCTGGATGAGTCTCTTTGGCGACATTCCCCTCAAGGACTGCATTGGTGCAGGCGCCGGCCTCAACAATGATGGCATCCGTCATAAATACGAAGTGCTATCAAAGGCTGTGTCACAATGGGGTCAGGATACTTTGTGTCATGGACATGTCACAAAGTATCCTGACCCCATTGTGACACTCCGCTACTTCGGCGGATTTGAGATGATTGCAGCCATTGGAGCGATGCTCCGGGCCGCAGAACTGCATATTGTGATATTGGTCGATGGCTTCATCATGACAGCTTGTGCTTTGGCTTCAATCTTGCTCTATCCTGACTCGCAAGACTACATGATCTTCACCCATTGTGGCGATGAAAGCGGCCATCAGATGATGCTTGATATCATAGATGCCAAGCCCCTGCTCCATCTTGGCCTCCGTCTTGGCGAAGGTACTGGTGCTCTCTGCGCTTTCCCCATTATCGATTCCGCCGTCCGCATGATGAACGAGATGAACAACTTCGACAACGCGAAGATTACCAAATACTTCTGATGACAATGCTGGCAACGACCAGCAACACCATCAATATCTCAGCTGTTCGATTCACACGGATGGCTTTTTTCATGTCATCGGTGGTGAGAGGACGATCGTTGGTGCCGATATAAGGTTTGTCGAAGATTTGGCCAAAGTAATAGTGGGGACCACCAAAGCGACAATCGAGAATGCCAGCAAGGGCGGCTTCCGGATAACCGCTATTTGGAGAAGCGTGACATCGTCCGTATTTGTAGACGAACTTAAGCCTGTTCAGACCCCCTCTGACTCCCCCTAACTTAGGGGGAGAAAACAAGATCATCAGCAAGGCGGTGAGGCGGGCGGGGATATAGTTGGCGATATCATCGATATGTGCAGCCCAACAGCCAAAGTCACGATAACGTTCTGTCTTGTAGCCAATCATCGAGTCGAGGGTGTTCACCATCTTGTAGGCCAACATACCAGGCGTACCCAGAATAGCAAACCAGAACAAAGGGGCAATCACACCATCACTCAGATTCTCTGCCAGAGTCTCCAATGCAGCAGTACGAACCTCCTGTGCTGACAATTCTGATGTATCACGTCCTACGATACGTGCCACTTGCTGGCGGCCTTCATCAAGACTCCGATCCAATGCCAGAAAGACTGCCCGTACCTCACGAATGAGTGTCGTACCTGCCAGACAATAAAAGATGGCCAGAATATCGAAAAGATAAAGAAGCACGGGTATCTGATATACCTGTTCATGGGTACCATCAAAGATAAACAATGCGAAGATGCCTAAGATCTTTCGAAGCATCCAGGCGATGGCGAAGACGAACAGAACCAGTCCAATAGCCGTCAAAGCGCCTTTCAACTTGCGATCACTCCCCTTGTTCAAACTGTGCTCGAAAGCAGAAATGACCTTGCCAAACCACACGATAGGATGTGGCAATCGCTGGGGGTCGCCAAAGATAAGGTCGAGCACCCAACCTATCAAAAGGGTAATCGCATTAGCCATTGGTCAGAATCTTGTAAATCTGGTCGATATCCACGTGTTTTCTCACGTGGTCAGCCAACTTATTATATTGCTCTTCTTTGAAATCAGCAAGACTTTGTTCAGAATGAATAAAAACGGCCTTATCCTTGAGCAAGTAGTCAATAACTGGGGCATTGTCGAGGAAGCCGTGAATGTAAGTGCCTAAGCAGTGGTCGGTCTGCAGGATAGCCTCATCAGTATCGCTGACGCCCTGATGAATCTCATAGCCCTGACACGACTGGCCTTCGAACATAAACGTCACTTGACGAGTGGTCTTCTCAGGCGTCATCGTGGTATGTATAGGCAGCAGACCAAGACCAGGCAGACTCGTGATGCTGCCTTCGATGCCATCAGGATCTTCAACGGTCTGGCCCAACATCTGATAACCGCCACAAATGCCTACCACCATCTTACCATCGCGATGCGCTCGCTGGATGGCCTGTGCACAACCATTACGACGCAGTTCCATCAAATCGTCAAGCGTGGCTTTTGTTCCTGGCAGAATAATGATATCTGCCTGCTGGATGTCTGAGGTGTTGTTGGTATAGAAGAGATTGACACGAGGGTCACGCTCCAACGTATCAAAATCAGTATAGTTGCTGATATGTCGCAACAGCACTACAGCCACATTCACCTTGCCCTCTTCCAACTGGCGGCGTTTCTGCTCCAATGCCATACTATCCTCCTCATCGATATAGATATCTTTAAAATAAGGTATCACACCCAACACAGGCACACCACAAATATCTTCGAGCATCTTGCGACCTTCATCGAAAAGACGCATATCGCCACGAAACTTGTTGATAATGATGCCTTTGATGAGTTTTCTGTCCTCTGGACTTTGCAAAGCGATGCTGCCATAAACGGAAGCAAACACGCCCCCTCTGTCGATATCACCCACCAAGATGACATCAGCTTTTGCATGGCGGGCCATCGACATGTTCACCAAATCGCGGTCCTTCAGATTAATCTCTGCTATACTGCCAGCTCCCTCCATCACAATGGGATTATAGCGTGAGGCTAAACGATCAAAGGCATCGCAAACCTCCTTGCGGAAGTCGATTTCCGATGTACCTCGTCGCCAGTAGTCGTAGGCATCTTTGTTGCCGATGGGTTTGCCGTTCAGAATAACTTGGGATGAATGGTCGCTTTGGGGCTTCAACAGCAAGGGATTCATGTCCGTATGACAAGGAATACCAGCAGCCTCAGCCTGTACAGCCTGAGCGCGTCCTATCTCGAATCCCTCTGGTGTGGCGTATGAGTTGAGTGCCATATTCTGTGCCTTGAAGGGTGCAGGCTGATAGCCGTCCTGACGGAATATCCGACAGAAAGCTGCAGCAACGATGCTTTTGCCGACATCGCTGCCTGTACCTGCGAACATGATGGGATGCATCAAGCCCCCTAAGTTAGGGGGTTGAGGGTCTGAACCATTGTCAGAAATCACCTTGTTCAGACCCCTGTTGCCCCCTAAGTTAGGGGGCATATAAAAGTGGGTATAGCTTGCTAAAACATTTTTATATCTGAACACAGGTGTAGGTACAGGCTCACCTTTGGCATTATAGACCTGAGTGATGCTCTGAGGTGTCTCGCCCACAAATTGGGTATAATGGAACTCATGACCTCTGTATTCCTTGCCATCGAGCATAAATTGCCGATAGCCCAGCGAAAGTTTGCGGTCTGCCTTGCGCGCAGAAATCTTATAGGGCAGCACCCCACACATCGGATACTCACCCTCATCAGTCACGATGCTTTGACAGAGATACATCATACCTCCACATTCTGCCACGACTCTCCCACCCTGCCCTGCATAGTCACGAATCGCTTTCTTGCAGGCCTCGTTCCCCACCAATGCCTCCAAATGCTTCTCAGGATAGCCGCCTGGGAGATATACTAAATCAATACCGCTAAAGTCTGGCACCTCAGTCTCAGGATCGAAAAAACGAACCTGAGCGAAACTATCAATCGTCTCCTGATAAAGAAAAGAAAACGACTCCTTGTTGCGCGCTATCAGAGCTCTAACATTCTTTGCCATCTTACATGTTTCTCTAGAAGATTTATCAGTTCCTTGTTCTTTGGTTGCTGCGAGAAGTCAAGTCCTAAGTAGCGTGAGCCTTGTTCGAGAGCCGGTGACTTAGGTAGATAGCCGAAACATTCGATGCCCAGATCCTCGCACACCTGCTGCAGCATCGAAAAGTGCTTTTCCGACCCCACCTTATTAAAAATAATGCCAGCAATCCGCACATCCTCTCTGAAATGGATAAAGCCTGAGAGCAAAGCCGCCATCGAATAAGCAGCCGACTTCGCATCCACCACCAAGACCACAGGAATATCTAGCACCCGAGCAATCTCATACGACGAGCCTTTCTCGCGATCATAGCCATCGAAAAGTCCCATCATCCCCTCTACGATACACACCTCAGCATCTGAACCATAGCGAACAAAGAGTTCTTTCACATGCTCTGGCGAAGCCATAAATGTATCGAGATTGATACTGGGTCGTCCGCAGACAGCCTCATGAAACTTCGTATCGATATAGTCTGGCCCGCACTTGAATGGCTGCACCTTCATACCTTTCGAAGCCAGCAGCGCCATCAGTCCTCTGGCAATTGTCGTCTTGCCAGAGCCACTCGTGGGTGCCGCTATCAGGAATGCAGTCTTCATTTGTTTGCAAAGTTACAAATTCTTTTTGAATATCGTATTATTCTGGCACATAAATAATACGTCCATCCTCTAACTGATAGGCTGTGCCGAGACGTTTACCTCTGGTTCCTTCGCCTTGTGTCTGTCTGCTGGCCTTGTAGGTCTCTATCTCTCGTCCTTTCTTCTGGATGATTTCCATATTCTCCTTGCCAGGATTCTTCACGATGGTAAAATCCTCCTTGCCAAACACCTCCGCCATATTCATGTGCATGACCATCGCCACCATCAGCGACACAGCGAAGACCATCGCCACATCGAAGAGGTTGACCACCACACTCAGCGGATCGCCGTCATCCTCCGTCAACATTGAATATCTACGCTTCTTTCTCATGCTTCTCGATATATTGACTTGACACATACTCCAATCGGCTGATATCCTGCTGATGCCAGCGCGACTTCAACTGTTGGGTAAAGAGACCTACCACACTGATGACCAGTCCTACGACCGTAGCCGAGAAGACCACCTGCATGTTATAGGCCATCCCAGAGATATCACCTGTAGACAGCCCCACCAATGCTGGCGACATGCTGATGAGCGTACCGATAAGTCCAAGCACAGGTCCTAACTTAGTGAGCAGTCGCGAGAGGTTCACATCCTTTGCTGCCTCAGCTTCCATCTGCGCCGCCAGATAGTCGGCATAGGCCTCGCTGGGTTCCTGATCGTACAACAGGTTGCGATACTTGGTGTAAAGACTTCCGTGACCATCTTTCCTCCTGTTGGCATACTGCATAGAGGTGGTTACCAACAGAATAATCGATCTGATGAAGAAGATGATCAGCATGATGACATCGGGAATAAGCAGGATGTTGGCTATTCCGAAGAGGGCTCTTGAGATATATTCCATAATGATATTTTGATTGATTGCAGGATAAACCATCACCGATTGCTGAGTAGCCACTAAGCACGTCAGGCAAAGCAGGATGGTGATGATGGTATGAAGGATAGAGCGATCTGTCTTCTGAGGCAGCAGCCAGGTCATACCTTTTGATAATAACAGGAGAATTATTGTCAATGCGACAGCTAACAATAGTCCAGTGGTCTGAAAGCCAACACCCGTTAAGGTAAAGAGCATCTGACAGAGCACATAGAATGCTACTGGCAGAATCAGTAAACCTGGATAAAATCGAATGCGACTCAGAAGTGCATCCAAAATACAAACGACTGCTATATCCTGGAGAATCGAAGTGTTGTGCAGCCATCCTGAAACCTGAAGTTTCGAAAGACCTGCTGCATAGTTTGTCGACAGCCATACGATAGCCCCTACTGCCAGACAATATGCCAGTCGCAACCAAATGTTTGACCATTGGCTGAGTCTGATGGCTGTCTGAATCACCACCAACAGAATGAGGGTGTCAGCTACGATCTCCATTTCTCTTGCGTAGATAGATAATGATCATCACAAGCAACAACAGGATGACGATTATCAAAAGACTCATGGGGACAGGTCCCGTGGGTTGTTGCCCGTCAACCTGCGGGACCTGTCCCCGTGAGTTTCCTTTCTCCAAAACCGTGACCTTGCCATTGACTTCTCTGCTCTTCACCAACGTCATCTGACGGTTATAACCCTGACGGACATCAGCAGACAAATGTCCTTCGATAAACACCTGCAGTGAAGCATTATTACAGACAAAGTCCGTACAAGCAGCACCACTCTCTTTCGTAATCTCTGCATGCAGCTGAGCCGTTTGTTTGAGTTGTATTTCAGACGGTTTCCAATAGCCCTTTCGTGCACTCTCAAGCATCGTAGCAGTCATCGCCTGATAGGCAGCAGGATTCTTCTGCTGGAAGTATTCACGGATACCAAGCTGCTGCTCATCAGCGACATACATCTGATACAGTTCATCGTAGAGCTGAGGGTCGAGGGCTGACGAACGGGTGACGCTCCATCCAAAGATATTCCTGAATGTCTCACCAAACATCTGAGCCGTACCCTCATCACCCTTCATCCGTTCACGAACAAAGTTTGGATTAAGCAACGTGGTGCGTACTTCGATATCAATAGCCTCCTTCACACCTTGAATCCTGCGATTCTGACGATTCCGATAGTCGGCCATCAGGGCATCGGGCTCTTTGCCTGTGAGTGCCTTGACTGCCATCGAAAGTCCACCAGTAAACTCATAGACATGATCCAACGAAATCGGTCCCCAGGTGTTACTCTGACGAGGTTGGATGGTAACGTCCGTTTCTTGTAGGGCTGCTGCGAAGAGTTCTCGCTGGGCCATTCCCCAATGCGCCTCATCACCATATGCAGCACACATATTATTCAGATAACCATCCACGAGTTCGCTCTTGTCGCTCCAAGAACCACTCCGCTCTATGTAGTTCATCATACCTGTGCTGTAACCGTTGTTCACAGGGCCGAACACTCGTAAGGTAGAGAGTTCTCGTGCCCTCTGTGGCGCAATGCCTTTCTCGATAAGTTCCTTCTCCTGAGCCAGCGTACCTTCACGAACGTAATTCGAGTCTTCCTTCTCTGCTGCTGAAGCCATTTGAATCGCCTCTGTAATCAGTTTCAGACGCGAGTCGGCAATGTCACGCAACTGCCCGCTGATCTGTATCATCACATTGATACGCGGACGACCTAAGTCCTTGGCTGGCACCAATCGTAGGGCGCCGATACGCCCCTGACTATCTCTTTCCGGCTCTACACCCAACATCCAAAGCGCTTGGGCAATCGTAGCACCACCTGTAGCGATGAATTCTCCTGCCCAGAAAGTGTAACTTACCTTACGGGGATACTCTCCATGCTCCTGACGATACTTGGCGATAGTCTGCTCAGCCAATCGCTTGCCGTCTTCCCAAGCCTGAGGATCAGGGGTGTTGTCAGGATTGATACTGAACATATTCCTTCCTGTTGGCAGCACATTGTCATTGAGAATAGGATCTCCACCAGGAGCAGGCGCAATCGTCCCACCATTCAGCGCACGAACCATATTATTGATTTCCGCTTGAGTGGAAACCGTCAGCAGTTGTTTGATGCGAGGCCATTGCGAGGCATCGTTGTTCATCGCTCTTGCCGTCTGGTTCAATTGTTCTTCTGTGTAGGGCTGTCCCAAAGTATAGTATGACCCCTGCATCTTCTCGTTCATCAGCTCCTCCACATGACTGTCGATACGTTCCAACTCCTCATGCGTAAGAGGCTTACTAACTATGCTGTCGATGCCCAATGTCCGATGCAACCCATCCTTAACGATTCTCTGTTTAAGTGATCGTGATGCGGTAGCAAATTTTTCACTGTTCACTATTCCCTTTTCCCTTAACTTGTGTATGTCGTTATGAAGGGCATTGTATTTCTGTCGCATGCCACTTTCTGCATATGGTGGCGTGAGATAGGTGAGCAGGACGGCATTTGAACGTCGCTTGGCAATAATGGCCTCTCCGATATTGCTAGTGGTATAATAATAGAAATGTGGTGTAGGACCAACGAGCTGCTGACTCCAGTCTTGTGGTCGCATACCCGCATCGCGTCCTGGTGTATATTCTAAGTTTCCATGTGTGCCAAAATGTATCAGGGCATCAGCTTGGAATCCCTTCTGCAAATATAAATAAGGTGCCAGATAACTATGAGGCGGTGCTACCTCTACCCCATGCACTAGTTTGAAATCATCATCACCCAAGGCAGGACGGGGCTGTGGAAAGAGCAGCACATTACCATAGCGCACACAAGCGATGGCAATACTGTCTCCCTTAGCTAACAACTCTCCAGGTGCCTCGCCATAACGGTTGACCACCTCCTGGTATTTCTCTGCGGGCAGTATTTCCTTCGCCCATTGCTCATATTGCTGACGACTGAACCACAGCGGATGGCCTTTCTTCAGATATTCTTCTTGAGCACCTTTGGCATAAGAGCCAAGCACAAGTCCTTCCGTCTTTATCGCTTTGGCAAAGCCTTCGAGAGTCGAAGGCAGACCATTGACGTTATAGCCCTCCTGCTGCAACCGTTTCAGGAGATTATACATCGAGGGAATCACTTCCATACCACTTGCCAAAAGCGCATCCTTACCAGGACGTTTGAAATAGCCGATGGCGATGCGCTTCTCGCTGTTCTTCTTCTGACGAAGCGACATACTGCGGCAAATATGCTCCACCAGCATCTCGCACCGTTCTGTCTCAGCGGTATTGATATGATAACCTTCCTTATTCGGGTTCTGAGTGGCAATACAGAACGGTGCCGTACCACCATCGATTTCAGGAATGACGATACGGGCGTTTTTCGAACCACTAGCCATAGGGATGTCCTGGTTCATCCACTCCTCATGTGTCTGTGAGAGTGGATAGGGACAGAACAAGGCGATATTCTTCTCCTGCATCCACTGAATCAACGTGTCATTACCCAAACGTCCCATCGCCATATAGACAACGGCATCAGGCTTCAACTGATGGAGCATCTTCTCACGTTTCTTGCCTGAACAGGTCATGGGATAGACGTTAAATCCCCGTTGTGTGAGCATCGTGATGAGCGTATCCACATGCTCACGGTTGCCTTCCATAGGAAAGGTGATGCCGGATATCAGGGCCAGCGTCTGGGCATCTTGATGATAGAGATGACGCTCTTTCAGATACTGTGTCAGTTCTTCGTGGGTCTTGAAATACTGGCCGTACTCACGATGGTAGTACATGTCTTTCAGCACCTCTATGGGCTTGTCGTATCCTTGATCGCCCCAACGCTGAGGAGTGGCAATGTATCTCAGGAATCTGAGACCATTGCGGTAATTCTGACGGTTCTCGTTGTCGAAGTATTCCTGCAAAGTGGCAATCTGCTCCTCACTGAGGTTGTGATTCTCTACGAAATCATTGCTGCGCAGGGTCTTGGTATAAACGGGGACACCCTTCTCTGCCACGCGCTTCACCTCTGCCTCCTGTTCTGGTGTCAGGAAAAGCCTGCGGGCGTAGATGATGACGGCATCATACCCTGCAAGACTACCCATTTCCTCAGCCTCAACACAATCCACCTTGATCTGCGGATGGTCATTGCTCAGCACGATATCAGCCTGTTGAGCCTTCAAGGCATTCACAACGAGGATGCGTGTGGGTGCCATGAAATGGCGATAGGCGACAATGCCGGCCACCGCCAATATCACCAGCACACCAACTATTGCAAGAATCTTCCGACGAGTCATTTCAACTATTCACTTTTCACTACCTTTTTAATATAAAGGTTCTGTATTTCAGGCACTTCGCCAAGACCCTCAAGACGGACATCAACCGTTAATCCTTCTTTCTCGAGTGCTTCCTTCCATTCTACGGAGATATCATTGTTGGCATGATCGCCAGCCACGAAGAGCAGCGGCACCAATGTCACCTTTTTACCTTTCATCGCCTTGATCTGAGCCAAAGCCGTCTCCTGTGTGGGATAGCCTTCGATAGTAGCCACATGATAGTTTGCATGACCACCGGCTCGCAGCATATAGTCGAGTTGGCTGTACAAAGCTGTCGCAGGTCCTTCCGTCCCGTGACCGATAAAGAGCACATGCTCCCGTTTCCTGGCATCTGCCGTATGACGGTTCACCAATACCTCGCACACTTTCTCGGCATCTTCTACGGTATAAAGCAAGGGCGTACTCACCCAGATACTGTCGAAGAAAGGCCGTACCTGTTCCACATCCTTACGCAGACGATCCATCTCAATACCGTCGATGATATACGATGGTTGGATCTTTACCGTCCTGATACCCTCGCTACGCAGTTTCAGCAGCGCATCGATGGGAGTATCCTTCTTGATACCTCGCTGGGCAAGGCGTTTCATCACGATACGAGAGGTATAGGCTTCACGAACCTTCAATTGAGGGAATGCCTTTACGGCCTTCTCGTTAATCGCATCGATGGTCTTCGCACGCGTCTCGTCATAGGTGGTGCCGAAGTGTACCATCAATAAAGCAGTGTCCTGTGCCCAGCACGGAGCCGAGCACAGGAACACCAGAAACAAACTTATATAATAATACACGTATTTCAATTCTCCAATTCTTTTAGTCGCTTCGCTTTGTAAAAGCGCTTCGCGGTTACTTGATTAGTCTTCAACAATACGGATCTGCTCAAAGTAGTAGCCCTCCGACACTTTGATTCCCTCGCTCACATTGCCTGTCTTCACATCGTAGACATAGATCTGGGGCTGAGCGGTCTCAGTGTTCACACCAAAGTAAACTTTGTTTTCGTTGGGATCGAAGGCAGAGCGCTGTGAGAAGCGGCCACTGCTGTAAGGAATCTCTGTGCCGCCAAAGCTCATGCGGGTACGGGTGCCAGCCTTCATATCGACCACGCTATAGTAGTGAGCGTAGCTGTCGATGGCTGTGCCAAGAGCTTCGTCATCATGACGAGAATAGCAGAACACCTTGCCATTACCCAGATACTGAGTGGTCAGCAACTTTCCGTCGCTATTGGGGAAGCCATTGAAGTCGGCATCGATGTTGAACTCACCCTTCTTAATGCGAAGCAGTTTGCCCTCCTCACCTATCGAGGTATCGCTGAATGCAGCCAGATAGAGATTGCCAGCCTCATCGAAGAAAGTGGTCTGCTGAAGCAGCTCACCATATGCAGAACCAGCCATCTCAGCTGCAAACGGACAGAGATTATCCTGCTCTACGGCCATCGTCTCGGCATTGATTACTGCAACGTGGAACTTCTCCTCCTTGGTAGCCTTACGGCCAGAGCCCTTCTTGTTATAATAGAAATAGAACAGCTTGTTGTCGCTCTCACGATAAGCCAGAACACCACTGGTGGTGAACGACTCCCAACCATCGGCTACACTAATGCTGAGTGTACCCTCGCTGACGATGGTCATATCATCGGTGTTCAGCTTTGTCCATACAATGGCGTTCTTGTCGCCATTGGCAGCCATAATGATAAGCTGGTTGTCAGCAGTCCAAGCATGACAGTACTGACGGGTGTTATAGGTATTCTCACGGAACGGCTGAGCCTGAACCACCTCCATCTTGTTGTCTTTGAACTGCAGCTTCACAAAGCGATCGGCACTTACGGGCACCTGATAATAATATTTGCCACGAGTGATGGCTTCCATTGAGTAGTCTGCATTAATCTCTGCACCAACATTCTTGAAGTCTACGATTGCACCAGCATCCAGCTTCTCGCGGCTCTGCATGATGGTGGTCACGTCACGACCCATACCACCCTGCTTGCCTACGGTCACTGTCAGGTCGAAATGATGAGGACCTAACACAATCGGAGTAGTACCCGTCTGAACGAAGGTCACGTCCTTGATGTCGTCGGCATTTACCTCGACCGTGCTGCCGTCGGCCTTTGTGATCTTCATGACATACTGCTGTGCGCTGATACCAAGACACAGCATAGTGGTTGCAACTAATGTAAGTAGAAACTTTTTCATATCTTTATCCTTTCTTTGATTATTTGTTCATGACTTTAATACTTGTTTTCGCTGACTTAACGATATAGAGACCTTTGCCGAGTGCGGTCAGGTCGATGTCGGCAGTGCCCTCGCTGTTGATGCGCTGCGAGGCTACCAGCTTACCGTCGACGGTGAACACACGAACCGTTTCTCCCTCATGGGCATGGGCAATGTAGACGTGGCCCTGCTCCAGGCGCGACGACTCTTCGTTCATAACGGATTGAATGGCGGTGGGGGCTGATTCCGAGAAGCGGTAGCTCAGGCCCTGCGACAATTCGGCCGAGAGCTTCTCCACACCGGCGACCGTCACTTTCAATGTGCCTTCATTGATGGTCATCACTGGATTGTCGGCCAGGGCAATGACGGTTTCCTCGCCGCCGCTGTTCAGCACCAGATACTTCACACTGTCCGCCTTTGCGCTGGTGGCCATCAGCATCACCAGCAGCATCAGATAGAATTTCAGTTTTTTCATGTTCTTACTTTTTAATTTGTTAATCAATAATCTATTATGATATTATTCTGTCTTAATGCAAATTGATTCTGAACTTCGCAAACAGCATCCTCCCGGGCTTCTGCAGCTTATAGTTGTCGTAGATGGTCCTGTCGAACAGGTTCTCGCAAGTCACAGCGATACTATACCGCTCGTTATTCCACGAATAAGTGGCCTGAGCGCCGAAGATGTTCTTCTCAGGGATGCGGGCCTTGGTTTCGAGGGCGCCATACCCCTCCCACGAGAGGAAGAACCAATGCACCCACTGATAGTCGACGCCCAGTTGCAGACGGTCGTGCTTGGCGAGGAGATTCCTGAACTGATAGCGGGCCTCGGCTGAAGCGTAGAACCAAGGACGGTTGGGCACGTGGTTGTTGAAGGTGACAGATGGTTTCCCATCACTCTTGAATTCCTGTCGGTCACGGGCATCTTGCCAGGTCACGTTACCGACTATCTGCAATCGCTGTTGCCAATCATAGCGCAATTCACCCTCAATACCCTTGATATGTACGGCAGGTACGTTCACATACTGCATCATGCCTTCCTTCTCAGACACCTGCGGCTGGATGTAATTATCTACCTTGCGCAGGAAACCGTTCACCTCATACGACAATGTATGGTCGTTGCTCCTCAGTGTACCAAAGAGGCCCACGTTGAAATTCTCACTCTTCTCCGGCTCCAAAGCTACATTGGCATAGATAGTGGTACCGTTACCCAACAGTTCACGAGCCAAGGGCAGACGCACACTGTGTTCATAGCTGGCCTTCAGGGCCAATGGCTCTATTGGCTGCACTTTGATGCCGATACCACCACCTAGATCGTTTGAGGTCGATGAGCCCTGTACCTCCCTTGAGCCTGTAACGGTAGGGATATCTGTCTGATTGATGTCCAAATGATTTATATAATCCTTCAGGAAGAAGGTGTTGTTGAGAATCCCTCCAAAGAGTGTCTGATTGTATGAGAGGCCGATGATATGCTTGGCCAGCACGTCGTTGGCAGCCTCAAAGCTCTTATCCACATCGTCCCATCGGTCGTTACCCGTACGGTTAAGAGCGTAGCTCAGATTCAATAGATGCATATCATTAAAACGATATCTCAAATCAGCCCTTCCGATTGTGAGAGGCCGTTTGTAGTGACGCAAGGTTCGGGCACGACCTGTAATCTCGTTACGCGAACTCTTGATAAAATCACCATTCCAGTCGTACTTCCGATAGACAGTATCGATGGTCTGTGCATGATCCCAAGTATGCGACAGCGACAGACTCGCCGTCAGGTTTTTCAAGAGGAAATCGCGCTTCTGATAGTTGGCGCTTAGACTCCAGGCCTCTGAGCGACGCTCTGCTTCACCTACTACCTTGGTTTGAATCTGGCCGGTCTGTACTTCCTTCTCAACCTTGTTATATGAAACGCTCACGAAGAACTCGTCAGCCCACCACTTATCGGTAAAACCCACTTCCAGTTGTCCTAATGCCGACAGATAATCATCGTGGAATCTACGACGGTCTACAGCGATATACTCTCGGCTCTCCTCATCCCATACCTCCACACCTCGCATCATGTAGTCATTCTTTGAATAGCTGATGCCCAAGGTAGGACGGATGGTCAATCCATTCTTGAAGATATACTGCGCATTAAGGTCACCCTTATGCGTATGATAAGAACCGAAACCGTAACTCGCATCGAGATAATTCAACTTCTTGCGGTTGGTGACAATGTTCACGGCGCCACCCAAGGCGTCGCTGCTGAGCCACGTAGGCACCACACCCTTATAAATCTCGATATGATCAATCAGATTAACAGGCAGATTGGTCAGCGTCACACCCGAGCCTTTCGTATCAAGAGGCACACCGTCGAGGAAATATCGCACGGAATTGCCCGACATACCATTGATGGACAAATCGAAATCAGAACCCACACCGCCCTCTTCTCTCAGCTTCACGCCCGCCGTACGGTCTACTAATCCGCTTAATGAACTGATGCTGCTGACAATAGATCGTACGTCGATGGCATTCACAGAGAGAGCCCCCTCGCGAAGTCGCTGGGTTTTCGATTTGCCGGTGACGGTCACATTGTCCAGCATCACCGAATCCTTCATCTGGCTCTTCCGCCGTTTGACATCCTGCCCATACGCAGGTACCAACATCAGCAGACAAAGCGACAGCCAAAGCAGCCTGTCTTTCAATTCTTTAATTTTTAAATTTTCCGCTCAGCCCTATTCCCGAGGCCTTCGCTTCCTTTATGTCGAACATGGCAGGTTTCCTGGCTCTCCCCGATAAGTCCGCCTTCCCGATTGCTCAGTGGCTTCGTTTGAACTTATCATAATGGGGATGACAGTAGCGGGTACTGCTCAGGATTCGCACCTGATTCCCTTTTCTTGCACGGATGAAACACCCATGCATCACCATTTCGGCTGCAAAGGTACACATTATTTTATATATATGCAATTTTTTCCCGAAAAAATGCACATACAGCTGCAAGACAGTACGGGTTGCACGTCCTAGAGTGTTAAATAGATATAATTCTTTGCAAAAACTTAGTACTTTGTATTGCAAGGTACTAATATTTTGCCTATCTTTGCACCCGAAATCAAATCATACGCAAGATTATGAACATCGAGAACGCAAAGTCACAGATGAGAAAAGGGATGCTGGAGTACTGCGTGTTGCTGCTCCTGAAGCATCGCCCGTCTTATGCCAGTGACATTATCCAACAACTGAAGAATGCGGAGCTGCTCGTGGTGGAGGGAACGCTCTATCCCCTGCTGACCCGCCTGAAGAACGACGGTCTGCTGCAGTATGAGTGGCAGGAGTCCACGCAGGGTCCTCCCCGCAAGTACTATGCCCTCAGTGCTGAGGGCGAAAAGTTCCTCGAAGGCCTCGACGGCGCATGGAACGAACTCTCTAACACCATTGATTATCTCAAAACCATTACCCCCAAACTATTAGAGGTAAAAAAGTAAAAAGGTAAAAAAGTAAAGATATGAAAAAGAATATTACCATCAACCTGTGTGGGCGCCTGTTTCAGATAGACGAGGATGCCTATGAACTGCTGCAGCAGTATATCGAGTCGCTCCGACAGTCGTTCGGACGTGAGGAAGGCGGCGAGGAAATCGTCAACGACATCGAGGCCCGCATTGCAGAGCTGTTCTTAGAGCTGAACCAACAGGGCGTCGAGGCCATCACCATCGAGCATGTGAAGGACATCATCACCCGTATCGGCAAGCCTGAACAACTGGCAGGTGAGGAAGAGAAGCAGGAAAACGGCGGACATAAGTACGACTCTTTCCGCTCTGCGGCCCAGGGCATCAGAGATAATGTACGCGCAAGGACAGCCGGCAAACGGCTCTTTCGCAATCCCAACGACAAGATGGTGGCTGGTGTGCTCTCAGGCATTGCCGCCTATACAGGATCGGATGTCACTTGGTGGCGCATCGGCTATGCAATGTTGATATTGGCCTCCAACTTCCTGTTCCCCTTGTTTGGAATATGGTTTACCTTCGGATTCTTCCTCCACGTCAATCTGGCCTTTATCATCTTCTATTTCGTGCTGGCCATTGCCATTCCTGTGGCTGATACACCCAAGCAGGTGTTGGAGATGGAAGGTAAGGAGGTAACGCCGCAGAATCTGGCCGATGTGGTGGTCGAGGACAAACAGCCTGCGCAGCATCGCCGCGGTTGTCTGGGCTCGTTCTTCTCCGTGATTATCTCCATCTTCGTGGGTATCTTCGTGGGTATTGCAGCCATCATCGGACTTGTCCTATTGGTCTGTCTGCTGCTCATCATCGTGTCGCTGGTAGTTGTCTTTACCGTTCCTTCTGTTAGGATGTCTCTGCCTTTCGATTTCGAAGATCTGCATCTGGCGGAACTCATGAGTGTGCATCCCTGGATCGTGATAGCCTTTATCATCGGACTGCTGCTCGCCCTTTGCATTCCTCTTTATGCCATTGCCCACATGCTGTTCTCACGGGCAGGAAAGGTGCAGCCGATGGGTATCGGACAGCGTATCCTGTGGATTGTGTTGTGGGTGGCATCGTTGTGCTGCCTGTTCCCTGCGCTTGTCTGGATTGAGGAGCAGGAGAAAGAGCGATATAATGAGCGCTATAGTCAAACAATAGTGTCAGGCAGCCCTTGGTCTCACTACAGCATCAACAACGTGCCGATGGATATGGAGGACTTCGACTATTTCTCGACGAACAACTGGGTGATGGTGAAACACAGCAACACCGACGATTACTATGCTTCTTTCACCGGTGCTTGCGAATATTTTACTGGCGACTCTATCACACGCTATCTCGAAGGCCATATCGGGGAAAGGCCACAACTCGTATATCAAGCTGAGCATACCGAGTGGGTGGAGCCCGGCGTCTACTCGCTCAACTGCATCGTACGCGCCGACGACCGAGGCGCCTTCGTCTATACCCAGGTTGACGATGAGAAGCAGCTCAAAGAGATTCCCCCCTATGGTCGGAAGGGCGGCGAGCTGTGGATGGGCACCCACCTGCTACCGCCATCAGAGAATCATGGCAGCGTAGAGGAAAACCATCGGAAGATTGAGAAGATGATGAAGGATGAACCTTTGTCGAAGCAGGAGGAATGGAAAAAAATCGTTAAAGCCAATCACAGCCGCGGTTTCGGATGGTCCATCGTCCATATAGACGACATCATCGTCACCGCCGACTCCATCCCCGTTGTCTACGGCGTCTCCACCGTGCCCGAGTTCACTGGTCAGCCCTGCCGCGCCAAGTGGTTCTCCGCCACCGACTTCGAACTTACCCGTACGGGAAATTTGCCGAAACAAAAGAAATAAACCATTAACGAAATATGAAGAAACTATTATTATCAACCATGATGCTGGCCTTCGTCGCAATGACGGGGCAGGCACAGACAAAAGTTTGGGAGAATGTGGTGACGGGATACGTCAACAACCCCATTGTCAAAGTTACGAAAGTAGCCATTTACGATGACCGAACGGAGGTATTCCTTCGTTTTGAATTGCCTCAGGCAGCTGGGCAGTCAGGTCCTCTCGCCATCACCCCCACGTTGCAAGCCGACGGAATGGATTATGCCGTAAAGGGGGCAACCGTCATCACACTGAATGAACCCTATACCATTCCGGCAGACGGTAAGTTGGATTTCTCACTGCTTTTCGAGCCGATACCGGCAAACACTTATATGATCAGCGTGATCCAGCCAGGTATGTGGAGCATTACCAACGTGCACGATGCTGACAGGCTGCCCACGGGCATTGCCGATACCTATTGGCGCAACGAGGCGACGGGCGACTGGCTGATAGGATTCGCCAAGCAGCATGTCATATATAATAATAAGGTGTGGGACATTGTCAGCCAGACGGAAAAGAAAGATACCTACACGCTGACACTTGATGATGGCACTATCATCAAGGTGGACAAGCCCAAGAAGGGTCTCCGCATGATAACCATCGGCAAAAACAAGGCAATTGCCAGCAGTCCGATAACTGGTGCCGCCCTGCCTGACTATCCTACGAAAGACCCGCGCAAGGGCTTCGTCGATAACGGTTACAACGTGAAGGACAGCGTAACGATTATCGGCTGGCTGAAGGACATGCCAGAGGAGGCAAGGAGACAAGGAGGCGACTTTAATGTAAGCGTTAAGAACTTTCTCGTTGATGAGGAAGAGACCACTTATGCCAAGATGGACTCGCTGGGACGCTTTACCTTGAAGATGCCCCTGCTCAACTCTTCGGAGGTATTCATAGACTGGGATCGCTCACACCAAAGCAGCGTGCTGGAGCCTGGCAAGACCTATTTCTTCCTTTCCGACTTTATGACGGGCCAGACACTTTGGATGGGCGACGATGTCAGAGTGCAGAACGAACTCATAGCCTATCCCCACGCCTGGCCCAACGACCGAATTCCGAGAGACCAACGGGGAAAGGTGAATGCGATGGATTTCAAGGCTAAGACTGACAACAGCCGTGCCGCCGCTACAGCCAGCCTTGAAGAGACCATCGCCCAGCATCCTAACCTCTCGCAGCGATATACCGATTACGCGAAGGGCTATATTCAGACGGCTCAGGGCGAGTCGCTGATGCAGGGGCGCTATGCGATGCCGAACTATGAACTGCCACAGGAATACATGGACTATGTGACCAAAGAATGCTGGCAGAAGGCCGTCAAGCCCTTCACGCTCTATCGCGACTACTCCAGTTTCAGGGATGACTATCTCACCTATATTATACACAACCGACAATGGAGGGTGAACTGGAATGTCTATGACTATAACAACGAGATAGCCTCGAACGACAAGGAACTAGCGCTGCTCAACCGGTGGAAGGACTGGATTATCGATGCCAACGCCAAAGTGATGGCTGCACCAGAAGAAGAGAGGCAGAAGGTGGCCGAGAAACTCAATGCCGACAATGCCGACATGATTAAGGAGGTGGACAAGATTCTCCAGTCTTCGAAAGCCCAAAAAGTGTTACGCGGAAAGGAACTCATGATCAGGATGCAGCAAGAGGCCTTTGTGCTCGATTCCTTAGGTGCCGACCAAATCATCAAGGACGTATGGCTCTCACGGTTAGTCAATAGCCTCATCGATGAAACGCATACAGCCGTGTCGCCGATGGTTATCGACACGCTGAAGGCATTGACCAATAATCCCTTTGGCATCGAGCGGATAGAAAAGGCGAACGACTATTACCTCGCCCTGGAGAATCGCGAGTTCGACAAACTGGTGCTGAAATCGTCTGATAACCTTGCTGACCTCAGCGAGGGCGAGGCGCTGCTGAAGAAGATTCTCGAACCATATAAGGGCAAGTTCGTGCTCTTGGATATCTGGGGCACATGGTGCGGTCCCTGCAAGGAAGCCCTCAGCCACTCCACCGAGGAATACGCCCGCCTGAAAGACTACGACATCCAATACCTTTATCTCGCCAACAAGAGTCCGCAGACGGCATGGGAGAACGTTATTAAGGAGTATAACGTGAGTGGTCCAAACGTTGCGCACTATAACCTGCCCCCAGAGCAGCAGGCTGCTATCGAGCGCCATCTTGGCGTACATGCGTGGCCTACCTACAAACTTTTCAACCGCGATGGTGAGCTGTTGGACCTCAAAGTTAGCGCCTTCGACCTGGAAGGACTGGCAAACCTGCTGGAACAGATGAAATAAACGTAAGGTAACCCCCACCAAACCTCCCCGAAACAACCCCCTCCAAACCTCCCCGAGGGGAGGCTTACAGAACTCCCCGCCCCTCAAGGGGAGGGGTTAGGGGTGGGGTCTGTAATCTCCTTTAATCCCCCAAACATCTGCCTCTCTCTTTCTGAATACTGACCCCACCCCTGCCCCTCCCCTACATGGGAGGGGAGTTTGTTTTGCTGCCCATTCATGGGAGGGGAATTATAAATTTATCGTTTTCCGATAAATTTTTTCCGTTTTTATTTGGTTGGTATTATTTTTTTGTTTACCTTTGCATATCGAAAATCGATAAATAACAAAATTAAAACGATAAAAAGGTTATGGAAACAGCTAAGTTTTTCAAAAAAGGAGAGAATGTCCTCGGAGCGCTTTTTGTTCTTGCGCTGGCAGTGTTGATGGGTTGGTTGATGGCAGGTGATGTAGAACGAATGCAGGCGGCAACCACCAACTACGATTATTATTCGAACTTCATCTATCTGATCGATAATATTGCAAGAACCTATTTCTTCTGCATCTTTATGCTGATGGTGTATTTCACTTATGTCAATAAGCAATATTCCAAGTGGTGCATCCGATTGTTTTACATATTAGGTGTATCAACTCTGTTGTATTACGTTATAGCCAATCAATTCTACAGAAGCGTGTTTGGCCTTATCGAGCCCGAGTTCATGGATAAGGTTCCCTCTATGACGACTACCTTATATACCGGCCCGTTGTATTGGATGATCATTGCCTACTTCTTTATACCCAAGATTCTGAAGGATGCGCAAAAGATGAAGAAAGAACAAGACTTAACTATCTAAGGAGCAATGGGAAGAATAGTAGTAAACCTGGATGTTGAGATGGCCAAGCGCAAGATGTCGCTCAGCGAACTGGCAGAACGAGTGGGACTCACGCTGGCCAATCTCTCCATCCTGAAGACCGGCAAGGCCAAGGCCGTGCGTTTCTCTACGCTCGAGGCCATCTGCCGAGTGCTGGGCTGTCAGCCCGGCGACATACTGGAGTATCGCGAGGAATAGAAAATACTTTGGTTTTTAGTGTTCTAATTCACGGAAATTACGTACCTTTGCCTGCGAATTTCGCATTCGTGCGGTTTCCTAACAATTATGAACTAAAAAACTATCATTACCATTCAATTCAATTATGAGGAAATTAACCATTATTGCATTCCTGACAATGCTCGCTATCCCTATGATGGCCCTGAAGCCCTGGAAGAAAGGCGCCTTCGAAACCAACAAGTACCGTAACCTGTTCGTGGAAATGGGTTACAAGCAGGCCGATGTTGACGCCAAACTGAAAGAAGTGTTCAACGACGTGTTCCGCGGTCCCAACAAAGTTTACTTCGAGGTGGGCGACTCAATGGGCTACGTCTCCGACATCAAGAACCACGATGCCCGCACCGAGGGAATGTCGTACGGCCTGATGATTGCCGTGCAGTTTGGCGAAAAGGATATCTTCGACCGCCTGTGGCGCTGGACCAAACGCTATATGCAGCATCAGGACGGCATCCGCAAAGGCTATTTTGCCTGGAGCTGCAAGACCGACGGCACCCGCAATTCCGACGGTGCCGCCAGCGACGGCGAGCTCTATTTCATCACTTCGCTCATCTTTGCCTCCAACCGTTGGGGCAACGACACGGGCATCAACTACAAGGCCGAGGCGCAAAACATACTCGACTGCATACAGCCCCGTGAGTACACGCCCGAGCCACGGCGCGGCTTTGGCGGTTTCGGCTTTGGCGGACAGCAATCTACCAACACCCAACAGCCAACACCTACCACCCAAAAGATGTATCTCATCGACCCCGAAACCAAGCTCATCACCTTCACCCCCGACGGTTTCGGGCAGCGTTTCACCGATCCCAGCTACCACATTCCTGCCTTCTATGAGGTATGGGCACGCTGGGCCGACGACGGGCGCGCCGACCTCTGGAACGAATGTGCCGCCAAGAGTCGCGAGTTCCTGCACAAGTGCATCAACCCGCAGACGGGTCTGAACGGCGACCAGTGCCAGTACGACGGAAGCGAGATGCAGATGCCGCGATTCCCCGGAATGCCCCAGCAGCCACAGGGCGCTCCGCGCCGCAACGGCAACAACAACTTCCGCTACGACTCATGGCGTGTGCCCATGAACATCACCTTGGACTACGAATGGAGCTGTGCCGACGGCGAATGGCAGCGCAAATACGGCGAGACCATCCAGAATTTCTTCTACGCCCAGGGAGTCGACAAGTTCGTCGACCAGTATCGCGTTGACGGTTCGCTGCCCGAAGGCAACGAGATTCTGCAGGCTGGCGGTTTCCGCAAGCTGCGCCACAGCATCGGACTGGTGGCCACCACGGCTGCCGCCTCTATGATGTGCAGTCACGACAAGAGCAAGGAGTTTGTGGATGCCCTTTGGAATGCCAAGCACGTTCCGTTCGACGACGGCTACTTCGATGCCTACTACGACGGTCTGCTCCGCCTCTTTGCCTTCATGCACCTGAGCGGCAACTACCGTATCATCACCCCGCAACGGTAAACAAAAACCATTTCCGTCCAAACTCACTTGGCGGTGAAGCATTATCTTTGCAAAAGACAAACAGCATTTTCGGCAAGTAAAGACTATGTAAATTAAAACACAGAGACACAGAGGTACAGAGTTTCAAATATTTATTCTTAGTGTTTCTTTGTGTCTCTGTGTATTAGTGTTGAAAAAAGGCGTATTCTTTCCTGAACAAAAGACGTCAAGAAAATTCTGAATTTTGGTAGGCTGAGAATCGCGTGAAAGTCAGCAAGCGCACTTTTGGCGGCAAATACGCGAATTATGGACCGTTATTCGCAAGTCGCTGATAATAAGGCTTTTGGACGAAGGAATCCGCTTTCGGCCATTCTTTCCAGATTCTCCGAACTTTAAATAATAGGCTTTTAGACTGTAATTAGGCCCTAATCACAGTCTGAAAGCCTTTCTTTTTGACTTCAATTGATTATCTTTTGAACTTTAAAAGCCTATTATTTGAAGTTCAAAAGCCTATCTTCCGTTGGGCAGAACCTCTTTTTTGCACTTCTAAATCCGGATTAGCTCCATTTCGCTCGCTACTTTCACGCAAATCGTTGAAGGAAAAATGTCGGGGATTTTGATAAAGAGCCAACGTCGTCACCATGCTGCATCAATCAGCAGTTGCACTCATTCCGTAGGGTTCTGAGCGTTCACTTTGCCCCCGAATTCTTAAAAAATCATAATCAGATGAATTTATTTACGATATTATTTGGTTTATTTTATAAACTTCTTTATCTTTGCATCGCAATCCGGATGAATTGCGTCCGGTCCGGCCTTACTGCAGAAGGAAGGACAAGGGTGCAAAGAGAGTTAAACAACATTATTTCATCGAGCCCAACAACTCGTCTTTAATCATCAAAATGCAAACAACATGGAAGAAAACAACAACATGACTGCCGAGCGCAGTCTGGAAATCATCACCGAGCAGATTGCACAAAGCCGCAAGACTGTTTCGAAAGAAGTGGGCCAGTCGCTCTTCGTCTCAGGCCTCTGCGTCATAGGCATAGCCATCCTGACTACCATTTTTCTCCTGCTCACTGGCAATACGTTATTCTATCTGCTGTATGGCCTGATACCTGTATTAGTAATAGGTATAGATAATTATATCAAAAAGGACAAGCCAAAGGCTCCCGTCAGTCTTGTTGGTTCAATGGTTGACAAGACCTGGCAGACGTTCGGCATCTTCGCGCTTTCGTTTTGCGTATTTGCCGTTCTTTTCAACTTTTTTATGGGTCGGATTAATACTCCTGAGATGTATGCCCGTTTTGCCATCCACCCCTTCCGCATCATCCTTCTGCTGATGGGTATGGCAATTACCATAAATGGTTATATACTTAAAAGCCGCTGGCTGATCTGGTGTGGCATCATTGGTGGCATCGGCGGTTTCATCTGGCAGACGTTCGGCGTTGCTGATATGTTTCTGAGCCGCCTGTTCGACTTGGCCAGTTTCAACCGTTACACTCACATTCCGCCATGTATTATGGTTGTATTATTCGCCTTCGTAGGCGTGCTACTCCCAGGCTGGATGCTTAAAAAGCAGAGCGTATGATGTTCCCAACGTTAGACCCCCTACTCCACTCCGAGTTGCGACTGGCCGTGATGTCGCTGCTCGTGAGTGCCGAAGAAGCCGAATTTCCGTATATCAAGGAGCAGACGGGAGCCACGGCGGGCAACCTGAGTGTGCAGATTGACAAACTCTCGGCGGCGGGCTACATCGAGGTGGAAAAGACCTTCAAGGGCAAGCGCCCCTGCACGCTCTGCCGCATCACGCCCACAGGACTGAAAGCCTTCGAGGATTATGTGGAGGCGCTGAAGAGTTATATTAAATAACAACATCCAAACTCAACCCCCTCCAAACCTCCCCGAGAAAAAGACCCACCCCCGACCCCTCCCTATATGGAGGGGAGTAGATAGCGAAAGCCTTTTTTGAGGCTAATGTACTCCCCGCCCCTCAAGGGGAGGGGTTAGGGGTGGGGTCTGTAATCTCCTTTAATCCCCCAAACACCTGCCTCTCTTTC